>Ga0160422_10002149_pt1 | contig 12344 bp, 8 predicted proteins | sample Fk160mmetaG_FD_108192 | JGI IMG/M metagenome (GOLD analysis project Ga0160422, IMG submission 108192) | Marine microbial communities from the Central Pacific Ocean - Fk160115 60m metaG | ecosystem: Environmental > Aquatic > Marine > Oceanic > Photic zone | place: The Central Pacific Ocean...
GTAAACCCTCCCCTGAACAAACTCGACTGCTTGAGCGCAGCCTTCGCCCAAGGGTTTAGGAGATCCCACGACCAGTCGAGTGCACCCCCCAAAGCCTGACCATCGCGGTCGCGGGACCGGAGCAGACTGAATCGCTCGGTCAGGCGCTGCGCCACTTCGTCAACCGTCAGCAAGTTGAGTCGGGCGGCTGCCAACTCGATGGCCAACGGAAGGCCATCGAGCTCACCGACAAGGCGACACACAGCGTCTCTGTTTTTTTCAGTCAAATCGAAGCGATGGTCGACGGTTCTGCCGCGATAAACAAACAGTGCCACGCTCTCGAGGAGACTCATGGGTTGAACCGAGATGACCGTCTCTTCATCCACTCCGATTTTGACCCGACTGGTGGTGATGATCTGAAGCTCCGGACAGGACCGAACCCAATCCGATGCCAACGGACCCATCACGCTGGTCAACCGCTCGAGGGTGTCCAACACAAGCACGGTGGGCTCGAGGGCCAACACATCCGCCAAATGCCCCAAGGGGTCTGCATCCTCCAGACGAACATCCAGCACTCGGGACAACTGAAGCGCCACCTCGAGTTCATCGGTTGCCTCGGTGAGGTCGCAAAACACAGCGCGCGAAAATCGAGGTCGGAGTTCGTCTGCCAACTCGAGCGCGAGGCGGGTCTTGCCAACGCCAGCTGTCCCCAGCAAGGTCACCAGTCGACCACCGGTATCGATGGCCTGAATCACAGATTTCTGCAGGTCCTTCCGACCGATCATCGCGCCCCGACGACGTCGACGGCCTCCAACGGTATCGCCGAGTTCGGACTCCAACTGAGCTCGAATGCGGTCTGCCACCGAATCCGGCAAGGCCAAAAGGTGCGTGTCGAGTTGCCGCTGCACAGCCTCTTGAGTGCTTCCATCGCCCATCGCCGCCGCCTCAATTAGCTCGCCCACGCGAACCTCCGCGAGGGCCTCATGGGCTTCAATGAGATCCGGCGCATGAACAAGCGCACCTTCCAAGCGCCGGATGGATTCTCTGGACAGCTCTCGAGCCCTCGATGTGGCCTCTCCGAAGCGCTTCCAATGCGTCCATCCAGTCTCTGAATGACTTCCATCTCTTTCAATCGTCGTCTCGGCTCTCGTCCATTCGCGCGCTGCCTCCCGATGCGCCTCGAGAGATTCCTCCCGGAGGATGCGCGCCGCCGCGACCTCTCCCAGTCCCTTGTCTCGTCTCTCCGCACCCTCCAACCATGCCTTGATGGCGTCAGCAAACTGACGCGCGGTGGTCATCCGGTCGTCCAACGAGCGAGCCATGGCGGCATTGCAGATGGCCACCAACTGGGTCGGAATTTTGGATACTCCAACAGATTGGGCTGGTGCGCTTTGGTCCTCTGGGGATTCAGTTTTCGGATGTGTAGATGCGTCGGATTCTGCGAGCAGCCCCTTCGGTGTGCCGTGTTTGACCTGTTCAAGCACTTCGTCCACGGAGTCTCCCCAGAACGGCGGGGTGCCCGACAATATCTCGTACAGGATGGCACCCAGCGCATACACATCGGCGGTCGGACCGACCTTCTCGGTCCATCCATGTGCTTGTTCGGGCGCCATATAGCAGGGGGTACCCGCTACGCTTCCGATTCGAGTCTGAAGCGCATCAGAGGCCGACCGGTCCGTCTCAATGTGGTCGTCTGCATCGGGCATCCAGGACTTTTCTTCGGCACCAATGACTTTGGCGAGGCCCCAGTCCACCACCAAAACCTCTCCGTACTCGCCAATCATAATATTCTGGGGCTTTAGATCGCGATGGATCACACCTTGTGCGTGGGCAAAGGCCACCGTCTCAGAGACCTGCAGCAAGGTCCGAAGCAGGTCACGAAATGTCGTTCCATCGGAACCCGGGTGCCACCGCTCGGCCACCGATTGGGCGTGGACCGTAGAAATGTGGGTGGAAAACTCGGTACCGCTGATTTGTTTCATCGTGAAGTAATGGCGACCATCCGGCAGGCATCCAAGCTCATAGACCGGCACAATGTTTTGGTGCTGAAGTTGCGCCTCTACTTGCGCTTCCTCAATGAACCTCGCGACCGTGCGCGGAGCATCCAACAGGTGCTGATGAAGGATCTTCATCGCCAATGTTCGCCGAAGCTTCGGGTCGCGGACGAGCCGGACTTCACCCATGCTGCCAACCCCAATCAAGCCGAGGTCTTGGTAGCGGCCCACCATGCTCGACTGATCTCCCACCACATCGTCCGGGGGTCTTGTGACTGAATCACCCCCTTCGAAGCCGATGGTTGCTGCGAAATCAGGGTTCGAAACCGTGTCTGGAACCGCCGCTTCAGCGGTCTCCGCACCGATGGTTTTCCATTGCTCGAGCAGCCGCTTCACCGCGTCTTTCGGCACTCCCCATTGCGCAGAGAAGCGCTCGATCAGACTGTGATCCTTCTTGGCGGAACCCATTGCGAACCCTCGGCTGGACGTAACGCAGTCATTGTAGGCATGAGGAAACAGACTGTGCGGAAGAACCTGCTCACGAGTCTGCCCAACATCGAGGGCCGTGTTCGATGGCACTCAACAGGATGAACCCACCGCAGGCCGGTCGATGTATACTTCGCCTCTCTACCATTAATTCGTAAATGGAGATTTCATGCTTTCAACCGAAACCGTTTGGTCGAGACGACAAACCACCGACGAGATTATCAGCGAGTCGACCTACAACCTGACGATTGGCATGGTGCTGCTGTGGGGGTTCTCGATGAACTTCCTCATGGTCGAGAACATCGATCCGGCACCGATCATTGCCTTTCAGGCCGATAGCCCATGGATCTTCCTCGGACTCTACTTTGCATCGATCATCGCCGGCACCATGATTTACAGCAAGTCAGACAATCCGGCCATTTCATTTGTTGGATACAACTTCTTGGTGCTTCCGCTCGGCATCGTACTGGTGGCTACCCTTCCGTTTTTTGACGCGTCGGTCATCTCGCGAGCCTTCATGGCCACGGGGTGCATCACGGGAATCATGATGATGCTGGGAATGGCCTATCCGAAGGTGTTTCTGGGCATGGGAAGAACCCTATTTATCGCTCTTATCGCCACCATCATCGTCGAGCTCGGGCTTATGGTGTTCACCGGTTCTGTACCGGGCTTCTTTGACTGGATCGTGGTGCTGCTCTTTGCGGGCTACATTGGCTACGACTGGTCGCGCGCCCAAGCGCTGCCCAAGACCTACGACAACGCCGTCGACTGTGCTGCATCGCTGTATGTCGACATCGTGATTCTGTTCATGCGACTGCTTCGTGTATTCAGCCGCCGGTAGCGCAAAACAGCGCTGACCAATGAACCTTGTGGGTCTGACCGAACCGTATTCTTACACCGGTCACCCTCAGCCGTTCTCCTTGAGCGCCGCGCACTTCATCGACAGGATTTGATCAAATCAATCCGAATCATGAAACTTTTTTGAGACGTGACCCTTGAGTATCTGTGAAGCCAATCACAACCCTCGGCTTCCGGAGACACACATGAACACGTCCATCAAAACGATCATGACCACTGCACTTCTTGGATGGACAACGTCCGTCCACGCTGCGCCCATCAATGTCGATGTTCAAGTCACTGCAGACAACGCATACGCGATTTACTCTGGCAATGAAACCGACATCTATGACTTTCACGGAACTGCAGAAAACCACCTCGCCGGTGACATTGCCAGCCCAGAGACCTACAACTTCTCAATGGACGATGGCGACATCATCTACATCGCAGCGTGGAGCGACAACCTGACGGCTCAAGGCCTTCTGGCAGAGTTCAACATCGGCGGAACCATTCTGACCACAGGCAACAGCCAGTGGGAAGTCATGGCCACCGGTATCGATCTTGGATTTGGGAGCCCCGCGCCGACCATGGCGGAACTCACCACACAGATCAACTTGGCCAATTCAGGCATGGTGCCCAGCGGTGGCTGGGTCAACACGACCCTTGGCGGACTCAACGATGCCGTCTGGGGCACCCCCGGATCGGTGCATGTGCCGTCCATGGCGTCCACGCTCCAGTGGGCGTGGTACCACAAACCCGGTGTGGCGCTCGACACGTTTTCGGACGGCTACAACCACGACGAATACCTCGTCTTTCGGCTTGAATTCCCCATTGGCGGCTGCTGTCTGGAGGACTCCTGCTACAACATGACACCAGACGACTGTGAACTCTCCGGGGGTCTGTACAACGATCTTCTTTGCGAAGACACCGACTGGGAGTGTCCGGTCGAACCGGACACCGGGGCGTGCTGCATCGAAGGCGCCGACGGTGCAATCTGCATCGAGGTCGAAGAGATTGAGTGCGACGAGCAGGCCGGAGATTGGTTTGGGCTCGGCTCTGTCTGCGCGGATGTGCTGGCTGAATGCGAGGCCGACCCCGAGCCCGACACGGGCGCCTGCTGCCTCGACCGACCCAGCGGCCCCCAGTGTGTTGAGACCAGCAAGGACATCTGCAAGGATTCCGATGGCATCTGGTATGGCTGGGGATCGGTCTGCATCGATGTGATCGAAGAGTGCCTCATCGTCGAAGAGCCGGAGCCTGGTGCATGCTGCGTCAAAGACGAATGCCTCGAGTCCAGTGAAGACGAGTGCGTGGCGCTGGGCGGTGACTTTCAGGGAGACGGCAGCACGTGCCTCGATGTCGACGTCACCTGCGACACCACCACCATCGATGAGCATGTTCCCGACAAAGGAAGTGCCGGTTGCTCGACTGCGGGCGATGCTGCCAACAGTGCACTGGTCGCAATGGCCATGAGCATGCTGGGGCTGGCCCTTCGTCGACGCTCCCACTGACCTTCTGTGAGCAGAGCCGGCCTGCGGATCCACGCCTCAGGCCGGCTCGTTGCGTGCACTGATTTATGTCCAAACCCCTTGCCCTCTCTGCTGCTGAGAAGCGCCCCGAAGCATGGGGGTGGGGCCGAACCGGCGCTGGGGTCACTCGAGTAGAGACGCGTCGATGAGTCGGATCTGCAGCAAGGCATGCGCACCACCCGAATCTCCACTCGACATTAAAAACCCTAAGTCATTGAAGTACACCGTATGCGGCCGATTGAGAGGCAAAGGTTTTCCTCCGTAGGTCTGCACCGAACCGCCGGACTCCTGAATCATCAGCGATACGGCCGCCAAGTCCCAAATCGCACAGCCGCCTCGGGTTGGTTTGGGGCCCTTGGCGTAGATGCTGTTCGGCTGCGTCAGTACGTGAATCCCGTTCATGACGGCTCCACCCTCAAAGCGCACATGGAAAGCTGCAGCATAAGCTTCGAAGCGTGGGTGGCGCTTCAAGCTGCGATCGGCGTACCACGCGGTTCGGTTCAAACCGTGTTCGTCCGAGAGTGGCGCCATCGGCGATCCATTCACCTTGACGCCCCCCCCCTTGACCGCTTCGTACAGTCGGTCGTTCACCGGATCGTAGACGACGCCCAACAGGGTCTCCCCCTGCCGAGAGACCAGCGCAATTGAGGTGGCAAAACCCGTCTTCCCTTCGACGAAGCATTGGGTGCCATCGAGCGGATCAACGGCCCAGAAGGCATGCTTTCGCATCCGACTGTCATCGTGGGCTCCTTCTTCGGCCAAGACCCCAAGGTCGTAGCGCTGAACGGTTTCAGCCAGATGCTCCGCGATGATGGCCTGGGCGGCGACATCAATCTCTGTGACCGCATCGGCAGCGGGTGAAGCCATTCCTTTCGACTGCACGGAAAGGGGCTGACCTCGACTCGCCATGATGAATGAACCCGCTGCTCGCGCAGCGGCCGTTGCCGCGGTGAGCAACTCGTCGGTGATGAACTCGAGTGCGCGGTCGGTTGTGGCATCGCTGTAGTCGGTGAGCTTCCTGTGTCCGGGGCTCCAGCCCAGCATGAATCGCTCAAAGTCTGCCCAGGCGAGGGGATATAAGGGCCGCCAGTCGGTTTCGATCAACTCCGCATCCACCGACGCTGGAAGGTGTCGACGCAAGGCGTCAAAATATCGGTCCAAAATAACCGTTTCCCGCCGCTCACACTCCACACTGCTGAGGCAACTGCCCACAAAATAGGCCACATCCTTCATCGCAGAACCCCGACCTACATACTGAAAATCAACTGCAGCCACCCGCAGGCGATCCCCACTAAACAAGAAGTTCGCCAGTTTGGCGTCGCCGTGCACAATGGTTGAAAACGCCGAACATCGAAGCCGCGCATCAATCAACGATGCGTAGCGGTGAAGACGAGTCCCTTCGATCACAGCAAGTTCATCCGGCCGAGTCTGCAGGTGCCAATAGGTCCCGCTTGGCCACAGTCCTTCCGCAGGGTCGCCGATAAAGGTTGCGTGAAACGCAGCGAGCCATTCCAGCACGACCAGCATCTCGGCCCACTGCACACCATCATGCACCCGATCAAAGCCACGACAATGCAGGTCTTCCAGCAACAAAAAGAGCTCTTGGCCATCGGAAAACGCATCGAGGCAACCCGGAGTCGGAGCGCCGTCACCGAGGCAGTCATTTAGATTTCGATACCAGTGCATCTCAATTTGGTATGACCGAATCTTTCGTCGCCGTGACATGTCGGTTGCAAACCCACGCGGATGCTGCAGCTGCTCCGGTATTTGAATGTGCTTCAAGATCACCGAGGCGTGGGGCCCACCACAGAGATGCACTCGCGTGAGAGTGCCATAGTCGTTCCAAAGAGGCTGAATAACTTCCGTGCGCTCAATGGCCTCTGCACCCGTCTGGCTCAAAATACGGTGTTGCACATTTAGTCGCATCTGAGGTGGCTATTGGAGCCGCGCGCATCGAGCCAACGGTTGGACGATGCTCGTGCTATTTTGGTGCAATGAAGACGACCAAATCCACCCTCCGTCGACGCGGTCGTACTGTCGCCTACGCGCTCTTGGGCGCCGGCAGCACACTCGTACTGAGAGGGTTCGGTGTCATTGATCCACCTGCACCATTCGGTATTCCCGAACCCATCACGTTACCCGACATTCGAGGCACACATCCTCATCCAGAACCCAGCGTGCTGCGACTCGGACCGAATGCCCCAGCAAGCCCACCCAGTCACCACGCTGCAGACTCGAAGTGATGGGCCTCCGCAACACCGTCGCAAACACCATCGGCTCAAGGGATCGTTAGTCCGGGCACCAAGAGATCCACATAGAACAACAGCGTCCACAACGCACAGGTCACCGCCGTCGTGAGAATGATGAGGATACCGGTGACCGACTCATTGTTGACGCGGGGATCTAAGGAGTTGGGCTGACTATTGACCTTGGTTCGCCACCCCTCAGGGAACAATGGGAGCGTCCATGCGTACACGATTAAAAACACATCCAGCATGGTCATCAGGATGCATAAAAACAGGAAATGCTTCACGGTTGAATGCCTCTATGCGTGGACGTTGAGGACTCCTGACGGGCCCACCATACACCGATTTTTCAGACGACTGGCGTTTGCTCTGAACACGGAAGAGATGCCTTGACTCTTGGTCGATCGTCCATGCGATGACAGTGGTCAAGTATTCAGCACGCAATGACCCTCAAGAATCATAAACCTTAAAAAATAAAAAAAATGTATTTTAACCTCGTTTTTTTTATAAAAAAATCTTGTTTTTACCGCCTCAAAAAAAGGAACATTTGATTTTGATAACGAGTAAAACGCAAATCGATTGCGATTGAATCCATTCAACGATAGTGTGCGGCCATGTTGGTCGATCCCATGAACCGGCTGCCCGGGGCCGCAACGCTTCAGAATCATTCGAAGTGCGAAGCCGCCTCCGGTGTTGCATGCGCCTGCAAAAAAGCCATTCGCGGTCTTCGGCGCTTGTGTGCGTGCTGCCTCGCAGTGACTGGATGCGCGTGTCTACCGGGCTTGATGGGGACAGCCCTTGCGTCACCGGCCACAGCCACAACGACAGCCCAGCGCGCAGCCGACATCGAGGACCGAGCGCCCCGACTACTCGACGAAGTCGACCTACCGTACCCCGAGGCTGCGACTGAGTCGGGCGTTCAGGGGTTGGTCACCGTCCTTGTTGAGGTGGATAGAGCCGGAGCGGTCGTTTCGACCCGCTTCGAAAGCGGACCGGAAGTGTTCCGAGCCGTCTCTCTCGATGCTGCATCCCGACTCCGTTTTGCTCCAGCAACGGCCAATGGAAACCCCGTTGCCGCGACAACACGTGTCTCGTTTCAGTTCGCGCCTCCAGCCGGCCCCACCGGAGAGCCATCCGCAATCCCCAACGCAGAAATCGTGGTGCATTCCTCGAACCCGGACTTGGAGGATACGCGAGCCCGCACAACACTCGATGAACGGGATTTGGAACGAACCAGCGGCGACGACCTCGCGGACACGACGTCCCAGATAGCGGGCGTACGGACCGCTGGAGGCAACACCGACTCGGCCAAACCAATCATTCGCGGGCAACACGAGCGTCGATTGCTCGTGCTCAACAACGGCGTCCGTCACGAGAGCCAAAAGTGGGGGCCCGATCACGCGACCGAAATCGATCCATTCTCGGCGGGTTCGATCAGCGTCATTCGCGGTGCAGCAGGGGCCCGATACGGACCCGATGCCATCGGTGGGGTGATCCTTGTTGAGCCCCCGCCCATGCGAACCGATCCTGGAGTCGTTGGGAAGGTTCTGACGGCCTACAACTCCAATGGGAATCGTCCGTATGCCGCCCTCCGTCTCGACAGGGGTTCGGAGTCCGGAATCTCCACGCGAGTTGAGGGCAACTACGCCATTGGTTCAACGCTGGAGGCACCCGATTACCTGCTTGGAAATACCGCCTCACGAGTGTGGAACATCGGTGGTTCTGTGGCATACGCGTGGGATGGAGGCTCAGTCCAGACCACGGTGCATCATCACGACTTCGTGGCGGGCGTCTTCTACGGAGTGAACCACAACACTCCCGATGAGCTGATGACGCAATTTGAGGCCTCGGAACCGGTGACTGCGTACCTGTGGGAATCGACCTACGAGATTGACCGACCGTATCAAGATGTGACCCACGACCTCGGCGAGTTGCAAGCTGAATTGGATGGAGACTGGGGAGCCATCGAAGCCATCTACGCCTTTCAAATCAACCTTCGGCGGGAGTACGAGCATGTACGGATGAACCGAACGCATCCGCAGTACGACTTCACGCTGCGTACCCACTCCGTGGATGCAGTGTACACCCACCCGGACGCCGTCTATTCCTTTGGCGAAGTGGCGGGCGGAGTTGGTCTGCAAGGCGGGTTTCAGGAAAACGTATACACCGGTCTTCCCTTAATCCCGAACTTTCGCTCCTTCTCCGGGGGTCTGTTCGCTTACGAGCGCATCTCATGGAGTCGGGTTGATGTGGAAGTCGGAGCCCGAGCGGATTCATTGGCGCGTGCCGCGTACATCAATGACAACAGCTATGACGCCCACGTCCGCCGCGGAACACTGGATCCAGACAACTGCGAGGCACTCGAGCAGTCGGCGCGATGCGCTAAGGATTACACAGCGGGATCCTTTTCGATCGGCACATTGGTCCATGCAGTTCCGGACATGCTTGACTTGAAGCTCGATCTCTCCACAGCGACTCGGTTTCCGAACGTGGATGAGTTGTACATGCTGGGCCACGCTCCAACCTCTCCCGTCTACGCAAACGGCCATCCCGACCTTGAGCCGGAAACGATTTGGAATGCATCGTTCGTGGCGGGCCTTCGCACGCTTGCCGTTGAAACTGAAGCCTCCGTCTTTGGACAGCGGGTCGATGACTACATCTATTTCGCACCCGAACTCGGGCCCGATGGGACCCCCCGGTTCGACGTCACCGTTCGAGGCACATGGCCCACCTACGGCTTCCAGCAAATCAATGCGAACTTCTACGGATTCGATGGCTCCATCGAAATCGGCCCCAACTCGCCCCTAAGCGTGCAGGCATTGGGCGGCATCGTTCGCGCTCAGAGCCGCAAAACCGGTGATGAACTCATCGGAACTCCAGCGGACTATTTGAGGCTGAGCACGACCGTTCGTCCCGTCGACGTGGGTTCGATTCGAAACATTGAGCTCACCGTCCACACGGACTTGGTGGCCAAACAGACGCGTGTCAACGAAGACCACGATTTCGTACCCACACCCGACGGGTACACCTTGTTGGGCGCAAGCGTGGACACGGAGATCGGACAAAAACGACCCATCCGCGTGGGCATCGAAGGGAACAACCTCTTGAATGCCACCTATCGAGAATACACCAGCCTGCTTCGCTACTTCGGAGACCAGCCAGGGCGCGACATTCGCGTTCGAGCCGGCTTCGATTTTTAACCAACAACTGTTTCAACACGGAGAATCCAATGAAACACCTCGCTCGAATCGCCCCCATTTTTCTTTTGGTACTTGGTGCCTGCTCGGACGTCGAAGACGGCGCCGATGGCCACGACGACCATCACCACCACGACCACGAGGTCATCACCACGGTTGTGCTGAACTTCACGCCCACGGAAGGTGACGTCGTCTCGGCTACATGGAGTGACATTTCCGGTGAAGTCGAAATCGACGACATCACACTCACCGATGCAACAGAGTACAGCCTTTCGTTCGAAATTCTCAACGAACTCGAAGAGCCGGTCGAAGACGTGACGCCTGAAATCGCGGATGAAGACGACGAGCACCAAGTCTTCATCACCGGATCGGCTGTGAACGGCCCCGCAACACAGCAGAACGATGATGCAATTGTCGAGCACGCTTACGCAGATGAGGACGTCAACGGACTCCCCATCGGTCTCGACAATGACATCACAGCCATCGCAACAGGCTCCGGTGACTTCATTGTCACTCTGCGCCACATGCCCCTCCAGAACGGAAACACCATCAAGACTGAAGGTGCAGCCGAAGATGTGGCCAGCGACGGCTTTGGTGCCATTGGCGGCGACAACGACTTCCAACTCACCTTCTCCCTGACCGTGGAGTAGTGTAGTCGACCATCGCTCGGCCGGAGACCGGCTGGTTCTCGGAGTACTTCGGGAGTCAGTCGGTCATCGGTCGCGCACCATGCACCGACCACCAAAAAAAGGGCCCATCGGGCCCTTTATTCGTTGACCATTGGCGGTCAGGCCACTTCACACTCGCCGCAGTTGCCCGAAATTCGAATGTGGAATTCGGCAGCCATCAACTTTTCTGGAACCCGGCCGTCTTTGGTTCTCACCTCAAGGGGAGGGAGACAGGTGACTTCACCACAAGACTCACACAGGAAGTGTGGGTGCTCATCTTCAGCGGTGTGATACGAATCGACCATCTCGTACCGCCAAACTCGATCCCCCAAATCCATGCGGCGAACGATTCCAACATTTGCAGAGTCGGACAACACCCGCCAAATCGATGCTTTGTCATACATACCGGGATCGAGCTGGTTCATCACTTCTTCGTGGGTCAGCGGGCCGGTCTGTTTACTCAATACCGACAGCACTGCAACGCGCTGCGCCGTGACTCGCATGCCGTGCTCTTTCAGGATCGCCCGAAGGGCGGCTTGGGGGGTGGAAACTTCTTTTTTCATTGGTCCAACTAAAGATGGGGTCCGTTGGTGCATTAACGCCAACGGACCCCATGTCGAATCAGAACTTAGTGATCGTGATCGTCGTGCTCGCCTTCTTCTTCGCAAACACCTTCTTCTTCATGATCCTCTTCCTCTTCCTCATCGTGGTCGTCGTGTTCTTCAATGTGACACTCTAGACCATCCGCACAGTCGTCATCGGATGTGCAGGCATCGCCGGCTTCACCCGCTGAGGCGCAAGCACCAAGAGTGAGGGCAGAGAGAAGAGTGAGCAGTAGACTTACTTTCATGAGAATCTCCATCATTTGTATTGGCTCGTCCACAGATATTGTGGCTTCAGCAGCGCCAGCTTATTGAAAGTCGTTCATTATTGCAATTGGATTGCATTAAAAGCCGTGCCGTGAGCCCCCTCGCCCCGCGCCGTACACTCCATCGTGGTCGTTGAAGCGGGTCGGGCGACCGGTTGATTGTTCCCATCGATCACACACCACAGACTCATCGTAATGACACCCGGCCCGAGGTATTGACGCTGCGGACAAGGCCCGACTCTATCCACAGTCGTGCAGGGCGAGTATGATTTGGGCCCGTCCCAATTTCACTGAGGTCCGTGCATTGCCTCACAAGAGTCCACACTCGCGCCGCAATCGCCCTTCCCTAAGGAGCAAACCCATGCTGATCGGCATCCTGATTTCATTGGTGACAGGCTGTGGACAGTCTGATGAACGCATTGAAGGCACCAAACCCGGTGACTGTACGGACCGCGCTGACAACGACGCGGATGGGCAGTTTGACTGCGATGATGACGGCTGTAGCGGTTCACCCGATTGTCCACCGAGCGCCGATGCCGA
>Ga0160422_10002150_pt1 | contig 12338 bp, 10 predicted proteins | sample Fk160mmetaG_FD_108192 | JGI IMG/M metagenome (GOLD analysis project Ga0160422, IMG submission 108192) | Marine microbial communities from the Central Pacific Ocean - Fk160115 60m metaG | ecosystem: Environmental > Aquatic > Marine > Oceanic > Photic zone | place: The Central Pacific Ocean...
CGACGCCTTACCCGAACCGTCGTGCGCGGTCAGGAAGGCGACGACCTTCATGACGAAGGGTCAGAATCAACGTTGTACACGGTCCGTGGCGACCTCACGCTTGACGAATACAAGCGGATCGTAGCCATGTTCAGAACCGGCCAACCTTACATCCACGATCCGTTCGAAGAGCGGGACGTCAAGGTTATTTTTTCCGTCATGGAATACGACAGCGCTAGCGAAGGGTTCCATTTTGAATTGCTTGAAGACGTCATTTGATGGAGGGTTTTGAATGCGAAAGCTGGAGGAAAAGCGAGAACTCCTCTATGTTATTCGCACGCTGGATGTGTTGATGTCCTCTGGAGTCGGTCTTGAGGCAGCGCTCCATACGATTGGTAAGGGCGGATACGGCATCATATCAGAGGATTTTTCATCGCTGATGAAACGGTTGCGTAAAGGAAACAGCGGCGGGCTCGATAAAGAATTGAAGTCTTTGACAAAAAAAGCGGAATCAGCAGGCTACAAACGCTTGTTGAACACGCTCTACACCAACGTCACGCAGAACACCGACCTTGTTGAAACCCTCAAGAAGCAGGGCACGCGGATGGAAGAAGAACGTTCAGAAGAGGTTGAAAAATACATACAAGAGTTAGGAGGTGTCCCTGAAACATTGCTTTCTATAGGCATGATCGGGCCCATCATTCTCTCCATCGTCGGGCTCGTGCCTCAATTGATGTCGGGAGACCTTGGCTCCTTTATGTCGCTACCAGATCCGGCGGTCATCAGCACCGTGGTCAACATTGGGTTGATTCTTACGCTGGTAGGCATGGCGCTGGTTGGGCTCAAAGCCCACACAAAAGATCCCGGTTTGTGAGGTGATGAAATGATATTCGGTCTTCTCGAGTCGTTCAACGAATCGCCTCTTTTGCTTTACCTTGGGGTGATTGCTGTTGCCTGCGTTGGCGGTGGAATACCGCCCATGCTGGAACGTCGCCGTCGCCGAGCGATTGAAAACCAACTTCCCACCTTTTTGGAGGCTCTGTCGGATTCCGTGGGTGCCGGTCGCGGGCTACAAGAAGCGATGATGGAACAGTCCGAATCAAACGATGGCCTCTTGGCCTCTTTGCTCTCAGCGACCTTGAAAGAAGCCCACGCATCATCCTTTGAGGCAAGCCTGTCCGCTTTTGCCGCAAAAACGCGCTCCAGTCAGGTTCAGCGTGTGATGATGTTGATCGAGACAGCGATTCAACAAGACTCGTCGCTCCGTGACATTTTGGCTGACTTAAGCAGAGATTACGAGCGCCTAAACGATTTGATGAACCAACGAGAAACGGAACTCTCGGGTCGTGGTATCCTCATCATCCTCTTTGTAAGCGTAGGCTTACCTGTGTTGATCGCCTTCATCGTCGGTCTGTTCGCCCCCGCTAGCAAGGGTTTCCAAATCACTGGATTTAATCAGACGTTCAGTCTGTTTTTCGCCGCAGCATCAGCCGTTGCCGTGGGCGTCTCTGGCCGCATGATGGGCCGTCTGAAAGACACGCTATGGTGGCTACCGTTGTGGATGGCGGTGTCCATGGGCCTCTATTTAGGGGCCGTCAAAGCAGTAGGAGGTTAAACAATGTCAGAACAAATACTAGAGCAATACGGGCGAGTCACGATTTACACTGAACCAAACCACCCTTCGCCAATTTACCACGTGGACGGCGACATCCAACCGAACCCGTACGGTGACTTGGCGGCTCTGTTCGAGGACGACGCGTTGGAAGAAGTGATGTACAACGGTGGGACGCAGTGCGTCAAAGTGGCCCACCGCAACCACGGTATGTGCCGAACAAACATATGGATCGACGACGAATCCGGGCTTCAAATTGCAAAGAACATCGCTTCCTACACCAATGTTCCTCTTGGCGATGGACCCGGGCTGGTACCTATTTTTGATGGACGTCTCCCGGACGGCTCCAGAGTAAACGGTACCATCCCCCCTGTCTCTCCGGATGGGCCAACATTGACCATCCGTAAATTCAAGGAAGACCCGCTGACGATGATCGATCTGGTTAATTTCGGCACGGTCAATTCGCGCCTAGCGGCGATGATGTGGGTCTGGATTGAGGGCCTGGACAGCCGACCGGCGAACTTCGTCATCGCTGGAGGCACAGGTTCTGGAAAGACAACCACGCTGAACTGCCTTGGCATGTACATCCCATGGTCGCGACGGCTCTTGACCGTAGAAGACACCGCTGAATTGCAAGTGTATCACGACCATTGGCTGCGCATGGAAACCCGTAGAGAGCGCCCCGATGGGACGCCAGAGGTTGACATGAACGATTGCCTGAAATCAAGCCTTCGAATGCGACCGGATCGCATCATTGTTGGAGAAGTTCGCGGCCCTGAGTGCGCCACTCTATTGACCGCCATGAACACGGGCCACGACGGTTCGTTCGGTTCGCTTCACGCCAATACCGCGCAAGAAACCGTTACTCGGATGATCAATCCGCCGATGAGCGTCCCACCGATTATGCTCAGCGGTCTCGATCTCATCATCATCCAAGCGCGCCTCCACGTCAACGGCAAGACCGCCAGAAAAATCACCGAAGTGGCCGAGGTCGCCGGTATGGAAGGCGATAAGCCTCGCCTTAACGCCATTTGGAAGTACAACGCCGCAACCGATCAAATCGAGGAAACCGGCATACCCTCCAAGCTCCGGGAGACCATCTGCAATGCCGCCGGTGTCACGCCGGACGTGTTTGAAAAGCACGTGGCTCAACGGCAAGCCATCATTGAGGACCTTTGCCAACGCGGTATCTCCGACATACAAACGGTGACGTCCGTCGTGCAGAATTTTTACGCACAGCAGCACTGATTAACCGTTCAGTCGGTTCAGCAACTCGTCAACTCGGTCAATTTTTTTCCTGACCCTGGACACGCTGTCGGACGCTTCCGCCACGGATTCTGCGACTTCAGCTTCGGCATCGGGTTCGGTTGTCGGTTCCGGTTTGAAACTGGCGGCGAGCGATTTCAGTTCACTCACGATGGCGTCCACTTCGGTCTCTGTGACGAGGACACCGGGGGCAATTCGCGGGATTTCACTCGGGGAGAGGTAGCCCATTTCAGCACCGATGATGCCGGCGCAGGCGAGAATCCTTGGCCGGAGCGTGCTTGTGTTGACTTCGTAGCCTTTTGATTCAAGGAAACGAATCACGAGCGCTTGTTGGCCCTGGTCGAAACCGTTCTCCCCCGCTTCAAGGATGGTTTGCACCAGCTCTTCAAAAGAGGCGATGTTCCGCTCCAAGCGGTCGATGGTCATCCGTTCGTTTTCTTGCATGTGGACAGCGCCCCGGTGAAGGATGCGCATCATGCGTTGCCTCCGCTGAACTACGGGGTCGTGAAGGGCCTGAGATTCCGTTATTTCAATGTGCAAATCAAACAGGGCATGAAGCCTGCCTGAGACGCTTGGAACGCGAAGGTCGAGGTTGAGGTTCCGCCCCTCTTCTTCAAAAGCCATTCTGGCTTTGACAACATCGGAGGCGTGCAGTGCCAGAATGTTTTCCAAACGGTCGCGAAGCGTGCTTCTGACCTCCTCAAATCTACGCAAGGCCTCCCGCTCGCTCCATGATTGTGGGAGGGCTGTTGCTGCGCTTGTTTCGTTACGAACTTGGTAGTCAAGTTCCATGATCGTCGTTGCTATCGCTTGATGCACCGGTGGCAAATCGGTCGCAAAGCCTTGCTGGCGCAATGATTGAATGAACGCATTCATGTCTTCTTGATTGGTCGTGGAACTGACCATCAGATAATCTCGGGCAAAAGCTTTGATTTCGGCGGCGCGTTCCCTCAGCTCCATCAAGGCGGTTTCGGTCTCGAGGCTGTAGGTCTCGGTTCCAACCGCATGCTGAATCATGGGCGGCACAGGAGAGGAGCGGTCGCCATCGCCACGAAGACCGCCTTCAACCACAGCATCCACAACCGATGATGAAATGTCATGGCCAACGTCGGCCAGTGTCTCACGGAGAGCGGTTTCCTCTTCATAGGTCCAGCCGCCCTCGTGTTCATCGACAAAGGTGGAGACCGTGTCCTCAACACTCACCTCGCTTTCGATGGTTGGTGGGCCAGAAACGGCGGGAATGTTCACGGGGCCTTTGGGGCGCCGCAGGCTTTTCTTGACTTTGCCCCAAGCGTTTTCTTGAGAGGCGAGCACTCCAGCGACCCGAGCCAGAAGGGTTTGTTTGTTTCCTGACAGAGGCAACTCCAAATCTTTGCACATACCGTGGAGTTCGTCTCGAGTCATGTCGTCCAATTTCTCCACGGCGAGGGACTTTGGGTCGTGATTCAGATGGAGAAAGAGCCGTCGCCTGCGCGCTTTGATGGAACCGGATTTCTTGATGCCAAACGCACCCAATATGTCCCCAAGGTCGCTGTTGGCGATGCTGCGCAAGCCGGCCGGAGAAAAGTCCCAGTCGGGGAAGATTAGATGACGAATGAGCCTTGCTCGAAGGGTTTCCACCGGTCCAGTTTTGGGCAAGTTGTGCTCTTGAGCAAGTGATTTGAGGTCGTCGAAGCGGGCTTGGTAAAGTCTACCGAGCGTTGCTGTCGTGTCCATGGATGGCTCACCTCTAGGCGTTTTGCCGCATTCAAGGCATATATGTCTTCGCCGTCAAAATGGACCAAGGAGGGCTGTTCTCGTGGGTGTTTGCTTCAACGGGGGCGCCTTTACTCATCAAGATTCATCAACCTTGGGCTTGGCTCGTTAAAACTTGGTGGCATCCCAAGGATTCTTCTGTTCGAACCTTCATGATCCGTGGTCATTACAGCGAGTAAATCCATGAATTCTTTGAGGAGGTTCACCATGCCAATGTGGCTATTTTCTGGTTGAACAATCCTCTCGCAGGCGGCCGTCACCGTCCCTTCCGGGTTCAATGTTTCAATGATCATTTCAATTCTCGGGCCCCCTTTTCCCTTGTAGAGGCCTTTTTCCTTGTTTGGGTCAACCAGCGTGTTCAACAACGCTTCGTCCCCGTCTTCGGAGGCTTTCTTGAGAATAGTGGCTATTTTCCGCTGCTCAACAAACGCCCCCACGATGGGCCTTAAGGATGGTTCGAGGCTTTCCAAAATGGCTGCTTCCAGACGGTAGGCCAGTTCAGCACTCTGGTCGACCATGTCCTGGATGCTGGCCTTGGGGAATCCATTTCTTCCCACCAGCATCGTGAACCCGTGCAACGGCGGGGGGATAAATCGCTCGCGATTGCTCTCGCTGTTGTCCCTTTGAAGCCCTAAGGTATGCCGACGACTTTTCATTCGATGGCTTGCATGAATGGCTCTTGGAACGATGAAACCGTCGATGTTGCCGTTTTTGAGAAGACCCTCGACCCATGGCCAGATGTCCTCGTCGTCCAGTTCCGAGATGGTTGCGGCAGCGTTCAATCGCTTTCCCATTTCCTCCATGGTTTCGAGCGTGAGATCGCCCCTCAGTCTCATCATTTGTCGCCGCAGGAGCTCGTGGTCGCACAGGATGTAAGCTCCTTGCTTGAGGTATTCCGGTTTGTCGTTAGCCACCAAGACCCAGGTTGGTTCTTTTCTTGTCAATAGACCGGCGATGATCAAACCCTCGACATCTTGTTCTTGCCAATCAAAAGCGCTCATGGCGACGAGATCTCCCGCACCGTCCCGGAGGGATTGCAAGGCCGTTTCCATGTGCGGGAGTTGTTTCAAAGAAAGGTCACGGTGTTTGCCGTGCGTTTCAACGGCTCGTTCAATGTGGAGGCGGACGCCGTCGTTTCTGGAGGGTGTTGTGAAAATCACAAGACGCTCTCCGTTTTCCATCGTTTCACCTCGGCGAGGGTCGCCCCTCACACATCAAGGACGTTGACGACCGGTTAAGAAGCCCACCCTCATAGCGCAAGCGTGCGCAGCGATGTCGAAGCCCTGAATGCCGCGCTGGAAGTCATGCGTGATGAGGTGAACCAAGCCCTTCTTGACCTGATTCAGGCAGAACTTGAACACGGTGCTGGCGAGGTGGCTGTGGAGGCTGGCCGTGTCCTCAACGCCGGAGGAAAACGCCTTCGTCCCCTCTTGTTTCTCCTCGCCTACCGTGTCGCTGGTGGAACAAACACAGACGATGTGATGCCCCTGGCCTTGGCGTTCGAGTTGATTCACACCGCCACGCTCGTCCACGACGATATCAACGACGAGGCGCGGCACCGTCGCGGCATCCCAACCATTCACGCCCAGGCCGGTCAAGCCAAGGCGGTCATCGCCGGTGACTGGCTGTTCGTTCAAGGCTTTGGCCTCGGCGGACGTTACTCCGAACAAATCGTTAGCATCATCGCCCGCTGTTGCGCCAACATAGCGGTTTCTGAATTCCATCAACTCGACCACGTGCTCAACTTGGCCACCACGCCAGAGGATTACCTCTCCATCGTGAAAGGGAAAACCGCCGGTCCTTTTGCTTCTGGATGCTACGCTGCTGGGCTGGTTGCTGGTTTGGATGATGAGAAAGCGAAGGGTCTAGAACGCTTTGGAATGGAACTCGGCATTGCGTTTCAGCTCGTTGATGACCTGTTGGATTTGCGGGGCGATGAACGCATGGGCAAACCGCGAGGGGCCGATGTTTACGAGGGAAAAATGACCCTTCCGCTCATCCATGCTTTGACGCTTTCACACGGTAGAAATCGTGAGCGGCTTTCCGAGGTCATCGAGCAGTTCACCGACGACGACTTTGATGAACTCATGGCGCTGCTGAAACGGTCGAGCAGCGTTGAATACGCTGAAATTCTGGTTCAGACGCATTTAGAACGAGCGCAATCGGAACTCGAGAAATTCCCCGACAGTGAAGCGAAAGAATTGATGTTGATGATCACCAACATCGTCAAAGACCGCCACACGTGAATCTTCACGCCAGCAGAACACGCCTTCGGTATGGCCCTTTAGCGGTGTGTTCAAGTGATTTGACCGCTTGGTAGGTCCATGCGAGTGTCAATTCGTCGTGATGATGAAGCGGTGAGTCCGGTCATCGCCACCGTCTTGTTGCTCGCCATCACCGTTATGCTCTCGAGCATGGTGTTCGTCATGATGCAGGGCGCCCTGACAACCGTTGAGAAAACCGCCCCGCAAGCAACCGTGAGCGTTCGTGCCCTTGACAACGGCTTTCACGTCGTGCGAATCACAAGTTTGGACCAATCCATCGATCCCGCCAGGCTTCAGTACACGCTCCAGCCTGCCGACACGAACCAGTCGCTGTTGATTCGTGGTGATGTCGCCGATACCGATGTGTACGGTGTTATTGGCACCAACATCTCCTTCCACGATCGTGATGCGGGTTATTCGGTGACGCAAGGCGATTACTTTGTTGTCGACTCGGCAACCATCGGCGCAGACGACGGCACGTGGCGATTCAAGCTCGTTGAGCAGACATCCAGTTCCCTGATCGTTGACGTGTCGTTGCCGGCCATGTCTTGACGTTATCCGCCAATAAAGGACATCTCTACCTTTTTCCTGCTCGTGTTGTCGGTGGACCTTTCCACAGAATAACGGTCGCCTCGATGTTGCCAAATGGAGCGGACGGCCTCACCGATGTCCTCTTCGTCTCCCCCCATTCGCAGGATAGACCGGAGATCATGACCTGTTGAGGAAAAAAGGCACGTGTAAAGTGAACCGTTGGCGGACAACCTCGCCCTCGTGCAATCGCCGCAAAACGGGTTTGAAACGGATTCGACGAAGCCGAAGATCTGACCTCCATCGGTGCGGTACCTGCGAGCGACCTCTCCACGGTGTTTGGGAGGTTCTGCGGTGAGGGTGCCGATTCGGTTCTCCAAAATCGCCCGTATCCTTTTACCGGTGACCACTTCATCGAAGTTCCATGCGTTCGTGTTGCCGACATCCATGTATTCGATAAATCGCAAGGGAACAACACGGTCCATACAGGCTTTTGAAAGTTTGAGAATTTGGTCTTCATTGATGCTCTTACGGATGACGGCGTTCACTTTCACGCCCAAACCTGCCGATATGGCGCTGTCGATGCCTTCAAGCACATGGGTTGGCGTGTGGCGCGGTGTGTCAGCCATGCTTTGAAAGACGTCCTCGTCGATAGCATCGAGGCTGACAGTGACCCGGTTCAATCCCGCTTTGAAAAGCGCCTCTGCGTTTCTTTTGAGGAGCACGCCATTGGTGGTCATGGCAATATCGAGGTCCGGCCCTTCGCTGCGCAGCATGCGAATCAGTTTCGTGACATCCTTTCTCAACAGCGGTTCGCCCCCGGTCAGCCGCACCTTCCGCAGGCCGACACGAAGAAGGGAACGGACCACCAACGTGATTTCCTCGTAGCTCAACAGCGCTTCACGATTGAGAAAGGCATGATCGCTACCAAAATGTTCTCTTGGCATGCAATAGGTGCATCGAAAATTGCAACGATCGGTGATGGATATGCGCAAGTCATGGAGGGGGCGCTTGTGCGCATCCACGAGCCGCATGGCCTTCTCATGACGGAGCGGTTCTTGAACCTGTATTACAAGGGTTCATGTCATCATGTGCTTACGGGGGTTCATGACCAATGCGTGGAACAAACGCTGGTCCATCGACGCGAGGTACGAGGTCGAAGCCGCTCCTCCAAGCCTCATCGTGCAGCCATTGGGTTCTATAGAACAAATCAATTGGTCGCTACCGCCCTCAAAGAGCCACGCCATTAGATGGTTGGCGCTCGCTGCTCAGTCTGAACAAGACATTGTCTTTGATGGCATGAAATACGCAGGACAAGACATCATCTCCATGCGGCGTTGCCTTCGGCAGATGGGTGTTCCCATCATCGACTTGGATGATGGAGGAAATCCCGTGGGCGAACACCCCGCTACCGATGACCAACCCTCCCTTCACACGTCAAAATGGTTGGTGCGCGGTGTAGGAAAGAACGGTCTCGTGGCCCCAGAGGAGGTCATTGACGCTGGAAATTCTGGTACAGCCCTGCGCATATTGATGGCCATCTGCGCCCGTTTTACGACCGCTGTTGTGGTTGATGGCGACGCTACGCTGCGGGCCCGAGATCACGGAGAGATGATCGATGGTCTCCATCAACTCGGTGTCTCGACCGTCGCCCTAGATGAAGATCAGCACTTGCCGTTGTCCATCAAAGGTCCATGGGTGCTCCCAGAAGAGCTCCATGTTGACGTTTCCAAGTCCAGTCAACCGACGACCGCTTGGTGTTTGGCGGCGCCGGCGCTCAACGGCCGACTGTTGTTGCGCAGCGAAGGTACGGGCGTATCTCTGCGCCACAGCGAACTCACCAAATCGTTGTGCGTCAACACCGGGGCGCCCGACGGTTTCTTGCTGGGTCAACTCGAGGCTTGGACGCCAACCGTGCCGAACGCCACGGTTGTGCTTCCACCCGATGCTTCCATGTTGGCTTTTGCTTGCTTGGCAGCCAGCGTTTGCAGGGTGACGGTGCGCCTTGACAAAATTCCTGAAAAGGAGGAATCAATCGGGCATGAGGTCCTTACCGATGCTGTCCAAAAACTTGGCCTTGTCTTGGACCAAACGACCGTTTCGACCACATCCTTCTCGGCGATTGCTGAGGTTGACCTGCGTCATGCAAACGACTTGATCACGCCCCTTGCCGCCATGATGGCCATCGCCAAAGGGGGCACCATAAGTGGCGTTGCCCATGCGGCGTTCAAAGAAACCGACCGAACAACCGGTACGGTGAACCTTTTGCGACAATTTGGCCTGAAGGCTTCCTTCCAAAGCGGGCACCTGGTGGTTGAAGGCGAACAAAAAATACAGCAACCAGACGGTCTTGTGGAAACGTATGGCGATCATCGGATGCAGATGACGGCCCTTGTTCTCGCCATGGGGTGTTCCGAGCCGGTGCGTATTGAAGGCGGCCATCTTCACGAGGTTGCCGACCCTCAGGCACTGGAACGGTGGGAAGCGCTTGGTGTTGCTATCGAGCGTGTTGTCAACCCATAGGCCGCTAACCGTGGCGACCAAAGTGATGGTCAAGACTGTCGATGGAAATCCTGAGTGACGTCGGCCTTCCGTGAACGCAAGCCCACGGATTTGGAATGCGCCGCATGTCGTCCAAGAGGCGCCTCATTTCCGGCAACGTCAAACGGTCGTTGGCCTTGACGGCACCTCTGCACGCATTCATGAAGGCGATGTGGTCTTTTTTCGCCTCAACCGTCTCCAACGGTCCGCCATCGTCCGCCAAATCTTGAAGGAGGTCAATAAAAAACGAACGCAATTCATCCCCTTCAATGAGTTGTGGCGAGGCCGTGATGGACCATGCACCGTCATCTTCGTTGGTGAGGTGGAAGCCGAGTTCACGCAGCCTTGTCTCGTGAGCGTCCACGAGGGCCGCCTGCCTTGCATCGAGGTCAAGTCGGAGCGGTGATAGCCTTTCCTGAGGCGCCCACGCTTGCCCGCTGTACCTCAGTCGTTCGTAGCGCACACGTTCATGCAAGGCGTGCTGATCGATCAGTAACAATTCGTCCTCGGCTTGGACCAAAATGTAGGAATTGGCAAACTGAGCCAAAGGCTCCATGTGCGGCAGTTCGTTCAATTCTCCTTCAAGCGGAGCTTCCGCCACGGGCCGACTGGTTTTGCCACAGCCCGCATGCCTGTGAAGCGTTCGTTCTGCCGAAGAAAGCGGCGCTGATAGCGGCTGTTCGGGCAGGTCCGGGAGGACAGTTTGCCCTCGAGGCGAGGAGGAAAGTGGACGAGGTTTGGGGACGGTTTTCGTCTCGTCGGCCTGTTCACCAACAAGGTTGAGCTGTTTTCCTGCAGCGATGGCCCATGCAGGGGGTTGCGCAGCTGGTTGAGTCGCTGCGGGAGCTGATGTGGCAAGCCCGGCGGCTGAGGCGAGGGAGGTGCTGGCATCATCGGACGATACGGTGGCTAAGTAGGTTTCAACCGACTTAACTTTCTTATCGTCGTTCAGACCCTGAAGTCCCGGAATCCCACCGGTTGCATCGGGTTCCGTGGGCGTGGACTCCAGCGTGTGGGCAATGGCTCGTTCGAGCCGTTCTAGCACGCGCCACGAGTGCCTCAGGCGCACTTCTCTTTTTGTGGGGTGGACGTTAACATCAACCTCCTCAGGGGGGCATTCCAGGTTGATGACGGCTAGGGGGTGTCGGCCTTGCATCAATCTGGTCTTGTAACCTCGCCGTATGGCTTGGAGGAAAGGTCCGGCGGCGACGGGACGCTGGTTGATGAGGACGTGGATGTCGTCGCCTTTGCCGCGAGTGATGTCAGGCGTGCTGATGTAGCCACTCCAGCGTTCGTTGCCGGGAGCGTCCTCATCGTCTGGTGGTCGTACCAAAGGCACCAGTTCGGTTGCTTGTGCGCCCATGATGTCGTAAAGTCGGTCGAGCATGTTGTCCGTAGCGGGAACATTGAGCAGCGTTCTTCGCTCGGTCTTCAGATGAAATCCACAACCGGGGTTTGCCAGAGCGTGGTCAACCACAACATCGACTATACGCGCTGTTTCGGTCTCGGGCCGACGCTGAAAGGCGAGGCGTGCAGGCGTGTTTTGAAACAGGTGTTCCACGGAAATCGCTGTACCGTTTGCCATGCCAAAAGGTTGCACATCGGACTTTATGCCGTCTTCCATCACGACGCTTGCGCCCTCTTCTCCTTGGGGTTTGCTCGCTATTTGCAGTCTGGAGACCATGCCGATGCTTGCCAGTGCTTCACCTCTGAACCCCAGCGAGACAATGGATGACAAATCCTCCTTTCGGCTGAGTTTTGAGGTGGCATGCCTGTCAAGTGCGAGCGAGAGGTCAGAGCGGTCGATTCCGCTTCCATTGTCCTCAACCAGAATGCGGTCAAAACCGCCTCTCTCCACGGTGATCACAACGGTTGTGGCGTTCGCATCCAGGCTGTTCTCAATCAATTCCTTGACGACTTGAGCCGGTCGCTCAACGACTTCTCCGGCCGCAATGAAGCCGATGGTAGCGTCGTCCAATTGCTTGATTTTCCGAGGTTTCATGACGGTTCCTCCAAATCTGTTTTCAACGCATACAGAACGTCCAAGGCTTGCCTTGGACTGAGTTCGTCAACATTGGTTTCGTCCAGTCTTTTGAGGAGGTTTTCGACCCCTGGCGATAACTTCGCTTCGGCTTTCGCCGAGGCCCCCATCGCCGCAGCGGCAAAATACCCCATTAAACTCGCCTGACCGGCGTCTCTTGACTGCGGTGTTCCCTGTTCGCCGGCCCGGGCCCCTCCAGCCTGGTGTTCGAGAAAAGCGAGCAAGTCGGTTGCTCTTTCGACGACGTTTCTTGGCAGGCCAGCCAAGGCGGCGACCTGTACGCCATAGGAATCATCGCACGGACCGTCGGCAACCGTGTGTAGAAATCGCAATTGGCCATCCGTTCGGGCGA
>Ga0160422_10002152_pt1 | contig 12331 bp, 7 predicted proteins | sample Fk160mmetaG_FD_108192 | JGI IMG/M metagenome (GOLD analysis project Ga0160422, IMG submission 108192) | Marine microbial communities from the Central Pacific Ocean - Fk160115 60m metaG | ecosystem: Environmental > Aquatic > Marine > Oceanic > Photic zone | place: The Central Pacific Ocean...
GATCAGCCTTAACAGGCTCAGCCAAAATCTTTTTGTTTTTTTCTCCACTTTCTGGTGGGCTAATGGTCATCTAGCACCTCAAAAAAATAATTAACCTAAGTGCAGATTGGTTGAAATCTGAAAAGTATATCTATAATAATAGACTTTCAGGTTAACCATACTGATGACACTTAAGTTCTTCGTTCCAAAACTATAAGACAAAGATTCTTTGATCATGTGGGAAAGTAACAAATGTTTCACCGATTGTTACTTAATAATAATTTGTCAAAACTATGAATATGACTGGGCTCTAAGCATAATTACTCAAAAAAGCGCTTTTTAATCTTAAATATTTTTTTATATTTTAAGCTTTTATATATTTATCCAGTGACACTGCGAGAAATTACTTTTAAATTAAAAGTATTTAAAGTGTGAAATTGAAATCTATAGCTATCGGTTTGTCTTCAACTTCAATGGACTTTTTGAAATTACTTGAAAAGACAGAATTTATTGATGAAATATTTGTTGCAAATTCTTTTGAGAATAAAAATAATTCACCTAAATATATTAAGCCTAAAATATATTTAGAAAAAAATTGGACAGAGATAGGTTTAATAGTCTTTATAGGTTCTATTGGCGCTGCGACAAGATTAATAAGCACTTTTTTAACATCCAAAGATAAAGATCCCGGAGTAATAGTTATGAATAAAAAAGGTTCCGTTATAGTTCCACTAATTGGAGCTCATCAAGCAAATATTCAAAATATAGCTTTGGAGCTTTCAAACCTTTTAAATGGTGAAGTGATTGAAACTAGTAATTCATCAGTTGAAGAGTATTTAAATATTGATTCATTTGGTAATAAATGGGGTTGGGAAAGATCGGGATTAACAAAAGATTGGTCAAGTTTGGTTATTAGACAGTCCAATCAAGCCGAAATTTTTTATCAACAAGAGGCAGGAAATTCTTTATGGAAACAATCTTTATCAAGAAGAGAATTGACTTGTATTAATTCAGATGATGAAATTGAAAATTTAGATTCAGTTTTGCAAATAGGAATTTCTAATAATTATTGGACTTCATGGCATCCTCCGGTTTTGTGGATTGGAATTGGTTGTGAGAGAAATACAGACAAATCATTGATTGAGCAATCATTATCTAAACTACTTTCTTCTAGAAACTTATCTTCAAAATCAATTGCTGGTTTTGCAACTATAGATATTAAAAAAGATGAAACAGCTCTATTGGAAGTTGCAAAGGATAATAATCGCCCAATCAAATTCTTCGGAATTGACAAATTATCAAAAATAAATGTTCCTAATCCATCACAACTTGTTAAGCAGGAAATAGGCACGCCATCAGTTGCAGAGGCGGCATGTTTACTTGCTGCAGGAGAAAATTCAATATTATTAGTTGAAAAAAATATATTTAAGATTGCAACTGATTTAGACAAAAGATCAGGAGCTGTAACAATTGCGATCGCAAAATCATCTAGACAATTTGCCCCTTCAAAAGGAGAAATTCACATTATTGGAAGTGGTCCTGGAAATTTATCCTATTTAACCAATGATGCGAGACAGGCTCTTTCTGCATGCCCAGTTTGGATAGGATACTCTTTGTATTTAGATCTCCTTCAACCTCTTCAAAGAAAAGATCAAATTCGTATTGATAGCAAATTAACTGAAGAAAAGGATAGATGTGCAAAAGCTATTAGTCTTGCTGAGGAGGGAATAAAAGTTGCACTTATTTCATCTGGCGATGCAGGAATATATGGAATGGCTGGATTAGTTTTAGAACTTCTTGAAAAAGTTGAAGAAAATTTTAGACCAAATGCAGTGGTTCATCCAGGAATAAGTAGTATGCAGTTAGCCGCTTCTTTAGCAGGTGCTCCATTAATGAATGACTTTTGTGTAATTAATTTGAGTGATAAATTAACAGCATGGGAGATTATAGAGAAAAGAATTATTGGAGCTATTTCAGGAGATTTTGTAGTATCAGTTTTTAATCCTCAATCTCAGGGAAGACAATGGCAGCTGAAAAAAACAATAGAAATGTTTTTGAATTCTAGAAAAGGAAATACACCAGTTCTGTTAGCAAGGGAAGTAGGCAGAGAAAAACAAAGTTATAAATTTTATACTCTTGAAACAATCCCAATCAATGAAGTAGATATGCTTTCTATTTTAATAATTGGTAATTCAAAAACTAAGCTTATTAATGATAAAACCTTTATTTCTCCAAGAGGATATTTATAGGTTTATTAAATTTCTAAAGGTTAAAATTTATATTTTGACTAACATAAATATATAAATAAGATTAATTAAATAATGGTAAATACAACTGATAAATCATTAAAAAAACCAGACTGGCTTAGAGTTAAGGCACCACAAGTTGAAAGAATAGGTGATACTGCTAGCCTACTAAGTGATTTAAAATTAAATACTGTTTGTCAGGAAGCTAGCTGCCCAAATATTGGGGAATGTTTCTCAAGTGGAACAGCAACCTTTTTAATAATGGGTCCTGGCTGTACAAGAGCATGTCCTTATTGTGATATTGGATTTGACCGATCTAAAAGAGAACTTGATCCTACAGAACCTTATAGGCTTGCTGAAGCTGTTTTTCGTATGAAACTTAAACATGTCGTAATAACTTCAGTTAATAGAGATGACTTGAAGGATGGAGGGGCTTCTCAGTTTTATGCTTGCGTGAATGAGGTTAGAAAAAAATCACCTTTAACTACTATTGAATTATTAATTCCAGATCTTTGCGGTAATTGGGAAGCGCTCAAGGAAATTTTAGATGTTAAACCAAACGTGTTGAACCACAATATTGAAACAGTTAGCTCTTTATATAGGAAAGTGAGGCCTCAAGGAAATTATCAGAGGTCATTGGAATTATTAAAAAAAGTTAGAAAATATGATTCAAGCATTTTTACAAAATCTGGATTTATGCTTGGTTTGGGAGAAACAGATGAGGAAGTTTTAAATTTATTATTGGACCTCAAGAAAAATGATGTAGATATCGTTACGATTGGTCAATATTTATCTCCAGGAGCTAAACATTTGCCAGTTCAAAGATTTGTTAGCCCGAGCAAGTTTAATTTCTTCAAATTTTTTGGTGAGAATCAATTGGACTTTTTACAAGTAATCAGTTCACCTCTTACTCGCAGTAGCTATCATGCAGAGGATATACAGAAGCTTATGAAAAAATTCCCAAGATAATTATAGTTAAGAATTGAATCTTAATTTACTATGAATATCAATCCATTGATGTAATTCCCAATCAACGATTTCATGTTTAATCATTGGGTCATTTATCAGGATTTTCCTCGCCTCTTTGTAAGTTCTACATTCTATGATTAATAATCCACCCCCTCCAGGCTTCTGAAGATTGTCAATCAAATATCCGCTTTTAATTCTTATTCCAGTTTCTTTTAAACTTTCTACCCAATAACGATGCTCTTTTATAATTGCTTTTTTAAAGTTTTTTGAGAGAGAATTGACTTTAAATTTCTCAGTTTTAATAAAAATAGGCATTAATTAATTTTTTCAGCATTTGTGTCAATTAAAAGTGTATTTTCTTCACTAGGTGGAACAATAATTTTAAAAAGTTTCTTTTTATTGTCCCAATCTTCCAGTATCAACGAAGCTTTAGGGCTTTCGGTCTTTTCAAAATATTCTTGAATAATTTCCCTTAAAATTTGTTCTTGATGATTATTGTGAATTTTGTAAATGCTTACTATCTCTCGATTTACTTTTTTTTCTAATTGATTATTTTCATCTAAAATAAAGGTCACTCCACCTGTCATTCCAGCTCCAATATTTCTTCCTGTAGGGCCTAGGATTATGATCTTGCCTCCTGTCATGTATTCACAACAATGATCTCCAGCTCCTTCTGTTACTGCTGTGGCTCCACTATTTCTAACAGCAAATCTTTCACCGCATCTACCTAGTGCAAATAATTTCCCTCCAGTTGCACCATAGAGGCAAGTATTTCCTAGGATTACTTGATCACTTGATGATTTATTAATATATTTTGGAATCACTGTTAACGATCCACCATTCATACCTTTACAAACATAGTCATTTGCTTCTCCAACTAATTTGATATTCATGCCTTGTATTAGAAAGGCGCCAAAGCTTTGACCCGCAGATCCATTAAAAACAATATTTAACTTACCTTTAAACCCTTTATTCCCATAAAGATTTGCTATTTCACCAGATATTTTTGCACAAACACTTCTGTCAGTATTAATAATAGCTATATTTTTATCGATCATTTCATGGTTTTCTATTGCTTTTTTAATTATTGAATCAGATAACAAAATATCTTCTAGGACTTTTCCGTTATTATGGGCTTCTCTGGGATGATTAATCCATTCCCGATCATGTAAGTGATTATTATCTTCCACTAAAGAACTTAGATCAATATTTTTAGTTTTGGATAAAGATACCTCTCTGATTTTCAAGAATTCTTTATTACCAATAAGATCATTCATGTTGGTCACACCAATGATACTCATTATTTGTCTTACTTCTTCGGCGATATAAATGAAAAAGTTTACAACATGCTCTGGTATCCCTTTAAATCGATTTCTTAATTCTTCTTTTTGCGTAGCCACTCCAACAGGGCAGGTGTTTTTATGACAGACTCTAGCCATTATGCATCCTTCAGCAATCATTGCAACAGAACCAAATCCATATTCTTCTGCACCTAGTAGTGCTGCTATGACAACATCCCAGCCTGTTTTTAATCCTCCATCTGCTCTTAAGAGAACCCTTTCTCTTAAATTATTTTCAAGTAGAGACTTATGAACTTCTGCTAATCCTAATTCCCAAGGTAATCCAGCATGTTTTATTGAACTTAAAGGTGATGCTCCTGTTCCACCATCATGTCCAGAAATTTGGATCACATCGGCATTTGCTTTACTTACTCCGGCGGCGACTGTACCAATGCCAATTTCAGAAACAAGTTTTACGCTTACTTTCGCATTTGGATGGATTTGATGTAAATCATGTATTAATTGAGCAAGGTCTTCTATGGAGTAAATATCATGATGAGGCGGTGGCGAAATAAGCGCAACACCAGGTTTGCTATTCCTAAGTTTTGCAATGTAATTATCAACTTTTGGTCCTGGCAGTTGACCTCCTTCCCCCGGTTTTGCTCCTTGAGCCATCTTTATTTCTAGTTGTTGAGCACTTCTTAAATATTCTGGGGTAACGCCAAATCGGCCTGAAGCTATTTGCTTAATTGCGGAACATGCAGTGTCTCCTTTTTCTAGACCTTTTATGAAGGGTAATGTAGCTGATTTAGTATTTTCATCAACATCAGTCAGTATATTAAAGCGAGCAGGATCTTCTCCTCCTTCTCCGCTATTGCTTTTGCCCCCTATTCTATTCATTGCAACAGCTAAAACTTCATGAGCCTCTCTTGATAATGCTCCTAGACTCATACCTCCAGTACAAAATCTTTTACATATAGATTCAACGCTCTCAACGGAATCAATATGAACACTTTTTCTGGTTGAGTCAATAGTTAGTAGATCCCTGAGCGCTGTAATTGGTCTATTTCTAATCAATTTTTGGTAAGTGTCAAAATGATCGTATCCAGGTCCCTGCTTTAGGGCCGAATGTAAAATCTTTGACATTTCCGGATTATTTGAGTGATATTCTCCATAATTTCTAAATTGAACAAATCCAAGAAATTCAAGTTTCTTCAAATCAATTTCAGGGTAAGCTTTTGCATGAATAGATATTGTTTCTATTGCTAGTTCATTTAATGATATCCCCGCAATCCTGCTGGTTGTTCCGTTAAAAGCTATTTTTATTAAATCCGAACCTAAACCAATGGCTTCAAAAATTTGAGCTCCATGATAGCTTGATAATAATGATATTCCAATCTTAGAAAGAATTTTTCTTAAACCATCCTCTAAAGCTTTTTTTATATTTTTTTGAACGTTTTGTACAGAAATTCTTTCAAGTTTTCCATTTTCAAATAGTTTTTGTGTTTTAGGATGATTTATCCATTGTCGTCCTGATTCAAGTATTAACCATGGACATATAGCACTGGCTCCATAACCAATTAAACATGCTAAATGATGAGTACTCCAACATTGTCCTGTCTCAACAACAAGAGAGGCTTTTAACCTTAGTTCTTTTTTTAGTAAATGATGATGAATTGCTCCAACTGCTAGTAATGGAGGAATGAAGGTTTTTTGGGGTGTAATTCCTTTATCTGAGATAATTATAATTGAACAATTATTTATCACTGCATTTTCACTCTCATCACAAATCTCTAACAATCTTTTTTCCAAGCCCTGTATTCCTTCCTCAAGATTAAATAATGTAGAGATTGTATATATTTTTATAGATGAATTTTTAATATTTTCTAATTCATTCTCATTGATTATAGGACTATCAAGATGTATACAAGGCTTTATATCATCAATATTAAATGGTGAACATCTTTCCCCAAGATGCATTTCTAGACTCATTACTAATTTTTCTCTTAACGGGTCTATTGGAGGATTAGTGACCTGTGCAAACCTTTGCTTAAAATAGTCATATAAGATGTGAGGCTTTGAAGAGAGTACTGCGAGTGGAATGTCATCTCCCATACAGTAGGTTGGCTCCTTTGAGAGAGAGGCCATTGAATCTAAAACTAAATCATTATCTTCTGCTGAGAATCCATATGCTGTTTGTTGTTGAAGAAGTTCCAAACTTTTTAATTTACAATCATTCTCCCAATTAGTTTCACTCAATTTAATGATTCTTTTTTTAAGTAAAAATTGATAATTATATCTGTTTGCTGCTTCAGATTTAACTTCCCAATTTCTTAGGATCTTGGCCTTTTTCAAATCCACCGCAAGCATTTGACCTGGCCCCAATCTTCCTTTCTCAATAATTATCGATTCGTCAAGATCTACTACACCCGTTTCTGAACCCATTATCACAAAACCATTATCAGTAATTGAGTAACGAGCAGGTCTTAATCCATTTCTATCTAAGGTAGCTCCAATAAAATTGCCATCTGAGAAAACTATTAGTGCCGGCCCATCCCATGCCTCTTGTAAGCTTGCTGAATACTCATAAAAAGATTTAATTTCATCTTTGCCATTTAATTCGGGTTGATCTCTAAAAGCTTCTGGGATGAGCTTTAATAAACTATCAGTGATGGGCTTCCCCGAGCGTATATTGACTTCTAAGGTCGCATCGAGATTAGCTGAGTCGCTTCGCGAGGTATCAACAATTGGTTTTAAATCTTCTGCTATAGCACCCCAAAAATCGTTGATATGTGTTTCTGATGCTTTTGCCCAATTTATATTACCTAAAAGAGTATTAATTTCACCATTATGTCCTAAATATCTCATTGGTTGAGCTAACGGCCACCTAGGTAAAGTATTGGTACTAAATCTCCTGTGATAAACTGAAAAAGATACCTTAAACTCTTTATTTTGAAGATCTTTATAAAATTTAGATAATATTTCAGATCGGACCATACCCTTATAAACAATTGTTTTTGAGCTAAGAGAGGCGAAATAAAAATCATTCGAATCTTGAACTGTTTCTCTTATCCTTTTCTCAATTTTCTTTCTTAGTTGGAACAAAAGGAATTCAAATTCTTCATCATTAGTTTTATTAAAATTTAGAAGTATTTGTATTATAAAAGGAGAATTTGCTTTAGCTAGAGGACCTAATGAATTACTATTCACTGGAACTTCTCTCCACATAATCTTGTTGCAATAAAATTTATATGCCTCCTCTTCACATATCGACTTCAGCGTCATAATTTGAGATTTATTATTTGGCATAAATATCATTCCAAAGCCTAGACTTTTACTTTCATCGATTTCTAAATCCGTATTTTTTTTCAGAAAACTCCAAGGTATTGAGCACAAGATGCCTGCGCCATCTCCTGAATCGTTATCACCACCACAACCTCCTCTATGCTCCATGCAATCAAGACCTCTTAGCGATTGTCTTAATATCCAATTACTTTCTTCTCCATTAATATTAGCTATAAATCCAACTCCACAAGCATCTTTCTCTCCAGAGATACATTTTGGAGAGAAACTATCTTTATAAGGGTTAATATAATTTTTTAGTTTCTTAGGCATAAAAAATATAAGTTAATTTAAATTATAAAATTTGATACACATATTATAAAAATAATTTCAGAAATATAACTAAAAATCATGAAGAATTACTAAAACATTTTTTTTGAGATTTTTTAGGTAAATAAAAAAAAAGTTTTGTTGTGACTCATTAGAGGTTATTATGGTTAAATATCAAAACAATTTTAACCAAAAAAAATTTAATGCCCACCATTCAACAATTAATTAGTTCAGAAAGAAAACGTACGTCGAGGAAGACAAAATCACCTGCGTTGAAGTCATGTCCTGAAAGGAGAGGGGTCTGTACTCGAGTTTATACTTCAACTCCCAAGAAACCTAATTCTGCTTTAAGAAAGGTTGCCCGTGTTAGGTTAACCTCGGGTTTCGAAGTGACAGCATATATCCCTGGTATTGGTCATAATTTGCAAGAACATTCTGTAGTATTACTAAGGGGTGGAAGAGTTAAAGATTTACCTGGCGTTAGATATCATATTATTCGCGGAACATTAGATACAGCCGGTGTTAAGGATAGACGCCAAGCCAGATCTAAATACGGTGCTAAAGCCCCTAAAAACAATTAAACTTTACTTCTATATAATAATGTCACGACGAAATGCCGCTGTAAAAAGACCAGTCCTACCAGATCCACAATTTAATAGTAGACTTGCATCAATGATGATTTCTAGGCTAATGAAGCATGGCAAGAAATCAACAGCTCAAAAAATTCTTTCGGATGCTTTTGCTTTGATTAGTGAAAGATCTGGTGGTAATCCTGTAGATCTTTTTGAAACTGCTGTTAAAAATGCAACACCTCTTGTTGAAGTAAGAGCCAGAAGGGTAGGTGGAGCTACGTACCAAGTCCCAATGGAGGTTAGACAGGAAAGAGGTACAGCTATGGCTTTAAGGTGGCTAGTAACTTTTTCAAGAGCTAGGAATGGCAAAAGCATGGCTCAAAAATTAGCTGGTGAATTAATGGATGCGGCTAATGAAACCGGTAGTTCCGTTAAAAAAAGAGAAGATACACATAAAATGGCTGAAGCAAATAAAGCATTTGCGCATTATCGTTATTAATCTCTGCCTAAATGGTACTTAATTGTTCTATCATGGACCAATAGTTTATACCTTGTGGTAAACTTACTACTTTGCAATTTATTTGGAGTTTGAAAATTGGCACGAGATTTTCCCCTAGAACGAGTCAGGAACATAGGTATAGCTGCCCATATTGATGCTGGTAAAACGACAACGACTGAAAGAATACTTTTTTATTCTGGGGTTGTTCACAAAATCGGAGAGGTTCATGATGGAGCTGCTGTTACCGATTGGATGGCTCAAGAAAGAGAGAGAGGCATTACTATCACAGCCGCAGCTATTTCAACAAGTTGGCAAGATCATAGGATAAATATTATTGATACACCAGGGCACGTAGATTTCACTATAGAAGTTGAGAGGTCAATGAGGGTTCTTGATGGTGTGATAGCCGTTTTTTGTGCAGTTGGAGGAGTCCAACCTCAATCAGAAACTGTCTGGCGTCAAGCTGATAGGTATTCTGTTCCAAGGATGGTATTCGTAAATAAAATGGATAGAACCGGAGCTGACTTCCTTAAGGTTCACGATCAAATAAAAGACCGACTGAAAGCCAATGCTGTACCTATACAGCTTCCAATTGGTTCTGAGGGCGATCTTTCAGGCATTATTGATCTTGTTTCCAACAAAGCTTATCTATATAAAAATGACTTAGGGACTGATATCGAAGAAGCCCCAATTCCTGATCACATGAAAGATGAAGCAGCTGAATGGAGAGGCAAGTTAATGGAAAGTATTGCTGAAAACGATGAAGAATTGATTGAGATTTTTCTTGATAAAGGTGAATTATCTATTGATCAACTTAAAAAAGGAATTAGAGATGGGGTATTAAAACATGGCTTAGTCCCAATGCTTTGCGGATCGGCTTTTAAAAATAAAGGAGTTCAATTGGTTCTCAATGCAGTTGTTGATTATTTACCAGCACCGATAGATGTAAAACCAATTCAAGGGGTTCTTCCCAATGGTAAAGAGGACATTAGGCCATCCGATGATAATGCTCCTTTTAGTGCATTAGCTTTTAAAGTCATGTCAGATCCTTATGGAAAATTAACATTTGTGAGAATGTATTCTGGTGTTCTTTCTAAGGGGAGTTATGTAATGAATTCTACAAAAGATGCAAAGGAAAGAATTTCAAGATTAGTTGTTCTTAAAGCTGATGAGAGAGAAGAGGTAGATGAATTAAGGGCTGGTGATTTGGGAGCGGTCTTAGGTTTAAAAAATACTACAACTGGAGATACTCTTTGTAATACTGAAGACCCTATAGTGTTGGAGACATTGTTTATTCCTGAACCAGTTATTTCGGTGGCTGTTGAACCGAAGACTAAAGGTGATATGGAAAAACTTTCTAAAGCACTACAAGCTCTTTCTGAGGAAGATCCTACTTTTAGAGTAAGTACAGATCAAGAGACTAATCAAACTGTTATTGCTGGAATGGGTGAATTACATTTAGAAATACTTGTAGATAGAATGTTAAGAGAATTCAAGGTTGAAGCTAATATTGGAGCTCCTCAAGTCTCTTATCGTGAAACTATTAGGTCAAGCTCAAAAGGTGAAGGCAAATATGCTAGACAAACTGGAGGTAAAGGACAATATGGGCATGTAATTATTGAGATGGAGCCTGCGGAAGCTGGAACTGGATTTGAATTTGTTAACAAAATTGTTGGTGGATCTGTTCCGAAGGAGTATATTGGACCTGCAGAAAGTGGAATGAAAGAAACCTGTGAATCAGGCGTTTTAGCAGGGTATCCATTGATTGATGTAAAAGTTACACTAGTCGATGGTTCGTTTCACGATGTAGACTCATCTGAAATGGCTTTCAAAATTGCAGGTTCAATGGCTTTTAAAGACGGGGTGAAAAAATGTAATCCTGTTCTATTAGAGCCTATGATGAAAGTCGAGGTCGAAAGCCCTGACGATTTTCTAGGATCTGTAATTGGTGACCTCTCCTCAAGGAGAGGTCAAGTAGAAGGACAATCCGTTGATGACGGATTGTCCAAAGTACAGGCCAAAGTGCCTCTAGCCGAAATGTTCGGTTATGCAACACAACTCCGATCAATGACACAAGGTCGGGGTATATTTTCAATGGAGTTTGCCAATTACGAGGAAGTACCTCGTAATGTTGCGGAAGCAATCATCTCCAAGAATCAGGGCAATTCCTGATCTCTAAACTAAAATTAAAATTATTAAACCCTCGATTCTTTAATTCAAATGGCTCGCGAGAAGTTCGAAAGAAACAAACCACATGTCAACATAGGTACTATAGGCCATGTTGATCACGGTAAAACCACATTGACTGCTGCTATAACAAATGTTTTAGCAAAGAAAGGTCAAGCTAAAGCTCAAGACTATGGGGACATAGATGGTGCTCCTGAGGAAAGAGAGCGTGGTATCACTATTAACACTGCCCATGTCGAATATGAGACAGAAGGTAGACATTATGCTCATGTAGATTGTCCCGGACATGCTGATTATGTAAAAAACATGATTACAGGAGCAGCGCAAATGGATGGTGCAATCATTGTTGTTGCTGCTACTGATGGAGCTATGGCTCAGACAAAAGAACATATTCTTCTTGCTAAACAGGTTGGTGTTCCTTCGTTAGTTGTTGCCCTCAATAAGTGTGACATGGTTGATGATGAAGAAATGATCGAATTAGTTGAAATGGAAATTCGAGAATTATTGAGTAGTTATGATTTCCCTGGTGATGATATTCCTGTTATTCAAGTTTCGGCATTAAAAGCTTTAGAAGGTGATGCCACTTGGGAAGGGAAAATTGATGAATTAATGAAATCAGTTGATTCTTCTATCCCTGAGCCAGAAAGAGAAGTTGACAAACCTTTCTTAATGGCAGTTGAAGATGTGTTTTCAATTACAGGTAGAGGGACAGTTGCTACAGGTAGGATTGAAAGGGGTAAAGTAAAAGTTGGAGAGGAAGTGGAAATAGTAGGAATTAAAGATACAAGAGTAACAACTGTTACGGGTGTAGAGATGTTCCGTAAACTTCTTGATGAAGGTATGGCGGGAGATAATGTTGGACTTCTTTTACGAGGAGTTCAAAAGGAAGATATAGAAAGAGGAATGGTTCTTGTTAAAAAAGGTTCAATAACACCTCATACCAAATTTGAAGGTGAAGTTTATGTATTAAAGAAGGAAGAAGGTGGA
>Ga0160422_10002154_pt1 | contig 12308 bp, 10 predicted proteins | sample Fk160mmetaG_FD_108192 | JGI IMG/M metagenome (GOLD analysis project Ga0160422, IMG submission 108192) | Marine microbial communities from the Central Pacific Ocean - Fk160115 60m metaG | ecosystem: Environmental > Aquatic > Marine > Oceanic > Photic zone | place: The Central Pacific Ocean...
ATATCTTGAATAGTTAAAACATCACCACTTTCCGTGAACACCTGACCCTCGAGATTAATACCTTGACAGCCTACATTCACTCTCTCACCGAGCACGCGTGTCTTGATTGAAGACGGGACAAAGAGGGCTACTTCAGCCTGAGCGGAGGTTCCGAGACCGCGATGCGACGTCACAACACCCAGCACTGTTTCAGTATCCACCACGCGAACCGCCCATAGACTGATAGCCCAAATCACAATTAACAGCGCGACGAAAGGCCATAACCACCACATTCGTCGTGGGAGTCCCAAACTATCAGTAGTCGACTGGCGAAATTCTTCAGCCACCTAAATCCCCCACAATGCGGTCTCTAACTGACCCACGACATACCGAAATTTCAGCTGCGCAGCCTCGACATCAGCAAGACCTGATGCATCCGGTTGAGAAAGCCTGACTTCAGCGGACATTGCAATGGCAAGAGCAATACTCCAAGTTCTTCTATGTTTTTGAGTTAGTGGTAGCTCAAGCCCCCATACCGGCATAGTTACCTGCCAAAGCGAACTTCTGTCAGCTTCGAGGTACCATTCTGAGACTCCGAGCAATGCCCCACTACCTCTCACATGACCGCGACACTCTAGTTCTCCATATAAGATTAATGTCGGATTGGGAAAAAAAACGGAGACTCCAGGATCACAGTATATGCCTTGACCAAAATCGACTATCCATTTGAGGTCTTGATTTTCAAGATGCGCTATCCACGGGTTCACTTGCCGCCTCCAGTTACAACGGATCCCATCGCTTCAGGCAAGAGTATGATCAAACTTATTTTTTCATAAAACATACAGACTTAGCCCTGCGGCCGCATCGCTGGGAATAAAATTACATCGCGAATAGAATATTGTTCCGCTAAGAACATCACTAATCGATCAATCCCAATTCCCTCTCCGGCTGTAGGCGGTAACCCATATTCAAGCGCTCGCAAATAATCATCATCATAGAACATGGCCTCATCGTCGCCGTCGGATTTTTGTGCGAGTTGCTTCTGGAACCGTTCCGCTTGATCTTCAGCATCGTTTAACTCACTAAAGCCATTAGCAATTTCGCGACCACCAATAAAGAATTCAAATCGGTCGGTCACGAAAGGATTCAGATCGTTACGGCGAGCCAAAGGACTAACCTCCGCCGGATATTCTGTAATAAAGGTAGGGTGCATCAATCGTTCTTCGGCAACGGCCTCGAAGATTTCGATTTGCACCTTACCTAGCCCCCATGATGACTCGATCTTCAGATTCAGGGATCTTGCAAGTGCTTTTGCTTGTGCCAGATCGTCTAAAATAGCATCTGTTGCCTTATCGCTATATTTCAAAATAGCTTCTTTCACTGTCATGGCATCAAATGGCTTATCTAGATCTACTTGAGAGCCATCCTCAAGGGCAAAAACTGTCTTATCGCACACTTTTTTTGCTACTTCACGGAGCAGCTTTTCTGTCACATGAATAAGATCGCAGTAGTCTGAATAGGCCCAGTAGAATTCGAGCATGGTGAATTCAGGGTTATGGCGCGTTGATAGGCCTTCGTTACGAAAGTTCCGGTTAATCTCGAATACACGTTCGAAACCTCCGACCACCAAACGTTTCAAGAATAGTTCGGGCGCAATTCGCAGATACATATCGATATCGAGCGCGTTATGGTGTGTGATGAATGGCCGAGCCGTCGCGCCACCCGGGATTACCTGTAACATCGGGGTCTCGACTTCCAAAAATCCGCGCGACTCGAAGAAATGGCGAATTGCTGCTATGACTTTAGAGCGTAAAGTAAAGACCTCACGCGTCTCCTTATTACTCATCAGATCCACATAACGCTGCCGATACCTGAGCTCTGTATCCGCCAAGCCTTTGTGCTTGTCCGGCAATGGACGTAATGACTTGGTGAGAAGTCGTATCTCGGTCAAGTGAACTGATAGTTCTCCGGTATTAGTTTTAAACAGCCTCCCTCTTCCACCAACAATGTCGCCGATATCCCAAGTTTTGAAGTCATCGTATATTCCTTCAGGTAGATCAGCTTTCCTCGCATACAATTGAATCCGGCCACTGGTGTCTTGAATAGTTAAGAAGCTGGCTTTTCCCATAATCCTGCGTAACATCATTCGCCCACAGATAGCGACTTCCTCGCGACTCTCGGTGAGTCTTTCTCTGTCCGCATCGCCATATGCGTCCATCAACACGGACGCTAAATGGGTCCGACGAAAATCATTTGGAAACGTGGGTTGGTCTGTGTCCCGGATTAGGGCCAGTTTCTTATACCTTTCTGCAATAAGTTGATTTTCTTCAACTTCAACTTCAGGATTATTGTTTTCTGTCATTACAGTCCCTGCTTCAAACTAGCCTCAATAAATGGATCCAAAGCGCCATCGAGCACTGCTTGTGTGTTGGATGTCTCAATACCGGTCCGTAAGTCCTTAATACGACTAGAGTCCAACACATACGACCGTATTTGGCTTCCCCAACCAATATCCGCTTTTGAATCTTCGAGCGCTTGCGCTTCTGCCCTGCGCACATCCATTTCACGCTCATACAACCTAGCGCGCAGCTGTTTCATTGCAAAATCTTTGTTTTGATGCTGTGAACGCTGGCTTTGACATTGCACTACAATTCCGCTCGGTTCATGAGTAATCCGGACAGCAGAGTCGGTTTTGTTAACGTGCTGACCGCCCGCACCCGACGCCCGATATGTATCGATACGCAGGGTTGATGGATCGATTTCAATCTCAACGTCGTCATTAATTTCGGGAGAAACAAAGATCGACGAGAAAGAGGTATGACGTCGCGCCCCAGAATCAAAAGGGCTCTTGCGGACTAACCGGTGAACACCAGACTCTGTTCTCAACCAGCCGTACGCATACTCGCCTTGTACGTGAATAGTAGCGCTCTTGATGCCTGCGACTTCGCCTTCTGATACTTCCACCACGTCAACCCTAAAGCCCCTCTTTTCAGCCCAACGAAGGTACATTCGGAGTAACATGTTGCCCCAATCTTGTGCCTCAGTTCCGCCCGAGCCCGCCTGAACATCTAGGTAGCAGTTATTACCGTCGGCTTCTCCTGAAAACATTCGGCGGAACTCGAGTTCATCGACTAGGTTCTCGAGGCGCTCGAGCTCCTCATCGACTTCGGCAAGAGCATCTTCATCTCCTTCCTCAAGTAGCATAGCGGTAAGTTCTTTCTGATCATCCAGACTCTGGACAATTTCGTCGATAGTCTCAACTACCGTTTCAAGATTGGCTCGCTCACGGCCGAGTGCTTGGGCTGTCTTGGGATTATTCCAGACGTTGGAATCCTCTAGTTCTAGATTGACTTCGTCTAGCCGTTCGCGTTTGGCAGTGTAGTCAAAGATACCCCCTCAGCACGTCTGTGCGCGCCTTTAGTTCTGCCATCATTGTATTGCGGGCGTTAACTTCCATGAATTATCTCGGTGATTTTGAAAAGCCAAGAGTCTACAGAATCTCAGGCTTCTCGTCAGGCTGTTTGCTAAAGCGGTGCTGTCATCTCTTCGGTCATATCACCAATTGGTGCTTGTGGCTTTAACCGTCTCATCAAAACGGCGATCAATGGTGGAATGAAAAACAACACAAGTACAGTTGATAACAAAAGCCCGCCAAAGACCACGATTCCAATTCCCCGATAAAGTTCAGATCCAGCACCAGGAAAGACAATCAAAGGCAGCAAACCAAATAGGCTAGTTAATGTTGACATGAAGATAGGACGGATCCGATTACGTGTGGCTTCCAAAATCGCGTCTACCGACCCCATACCTTCATGCTGAAAATGCCAGAGCGTCTGCTCCACCATCAGAATTGCATTATTTACTACTACCCCGGTCAGAATAATGAAGCCAAGCATTGTCAACATATCGAGCGGTTGATCCATAACTAAATTAAGTAGTGCGAGCGCCAAAATACCGCCTGTCGCGGCAATGGGAACAGTTATTAGAATAATTAGAGGCAATGCGAAGCTTTTCAAAAGAACGACCAACAATAGATAGATCACTGCAATTGCCAGAATCACGTTGGCTTGCACTGCATCCCAAGCTTTAGATAAATCGTCAGCTGCGCCAGATAATTCGAGCCTTACACCGTCGTTAGAATCAATATTAAAGGGAATTATAACTTTCGAGTTAATCTCGGCAATTGCTGTTTCCAATGGAATAGATTCGTGTAATCGGAGTTGAATAGTCACGGTACGTCGACCTGCCTTACGCAACAGCTGATTGGGTGCTGACTCGATTGATACCTTGGCAAGCTGACCGACTTTTACCAATGAACCATCTCGAGCGATAACCGGAATATCTTCAATATCTTCTATTTTAGCTGTTTCACGAGTTTGGCTGGTCAAAACCAGCTCAACCAACTCGCCACGTAAAGGAATTTCGCGGACAAGAATTCCATCGTTATAAACATCCAAAGCTTGAGCAAAATCTCTGGCTGATACCCCAGCCCGTGCCAACGCGTCCGGATTGGGCCTTACAACAAGTTCGGGACTGACCGCATTATCAGATGGACGTACTCGGAGCTGATGTCCCTCCTTTCGCGGAAATAATTCACCCACCTGCCGACGTATTAAGCGAAACGCAGGTTCCACTGTTTTAAAATCGGGGCCCATCACATCAATCAAAATACCCCGCGATCCCCCAACCGATCGACCAAAAAGCGAGGCCTGTGTCACGAAGGCCCTTGCACCCGGTGCCTTAGATACTGGTTCCGATAAGACCGGGATCAATTCACGAATCCGTCCAGCATCTTCGGTCGCTGCACCAGCAAAGGCCCCTCCGTTGTATGCAACAAAAAAGAAACGATCAATATGGGGTAAGTTCTCAGGATTTGGCTGTTCCCACAAAGGACGTGCAACATCTTCCATAGATTGAGCGAAATTCAATGTAGCCTCACGGGTATACCCAGGCGGGACTGAAATACGTCCGAACACGAAGTTTCGATTTCCGTCCGGCAGGTAGTCAAGTGGCAGCATCATGAGTACAAGCGTAACTATAGAACTAGCAATGAGAGCAAAAACCACCATCAAACCCAACCAAGTCGATTTGACGACTTTACGTCCATAAGCTAGGACTAATCTCGTAAACCCACTAGCAAGCGTGTCGATAATGGGAATTCGTAACTGTTGATCAAAGCGCTTTGCGTCCTTAATGAACTGCGAGGCAAGCACTGGGATCACAGTAATCGATATGATTACTGAGACAATCACGGATACACTAATAGCTACGGCAATATCCCGGAACAATTGACCAACAGGCAAATCTAGTACCAAGATCGGGATGAAAACAACTACGGTCGTCAAAGCAGAACCTAGTATTGGTGCCCATACCTGACGAGCTCCCCAGTACGCGGCCTGCATCGTTCGTACACCCGATTGTCTCAGCCGGTAAATATTTTCTAAACTTACTATCGAGGCATCAACCACCATCCCAACGGCGAATGCAAGGCCAGCCAGCGAGATAACATTGATCGATAAACCGAGGCCGGCGATCACCACGAATGTGGAAATAATTGACACGGGGATAGCAATCATAACGATCGCTGTTGGTGCAAGTGCTCTCAGAAATGTTAGCAATACTGTAATCGCTAGAATACCACCAATCATGATGTTGCTTCGCACTAGCTCAAGAGCAGTAACGATATAAACCGTTTCATCGTAAACAATCCGCAGGTCTAAACCTCGCTCTGCAAGAATTCCGGCATTTAATGCGTTGACTTTTTGTTTTAATCGCTCAAGGGTTGTCACTACATTGGTTGCCGGCTCACGGAGCACTGCAAAAGTAATCGCAGGCATACCATTCAAACGCCGAAAGCTGTCCGGGGACTTATATCCGAGCTCTACATTCGCGACATCCGATAACTTGACGTTGAATATCCTACCTTCACGAACTTCAGTTCGAACAACCAGTTCTTTAGCAGTGTCGGGGGTATAACTTATGGCCTCTGTACGCAACGTAAAGCTCCGATTGCCCTCAGTTACCGTGCCAGCTGTGACCTCAGCTGATGATGCCTTAATAGCCTCCGCAATCTCTGTAACCGATAGGCCGAAATCCGCAACTTGATCCATATCAAGCGCGATGCGAATCTCCCGTTTGGCACCTCCCCACGAAGTGACTTCAGATATACCCGAAATACGACTCAATGGCTCCAAAATTACGGTATCTACAAACTCACTAAGGGTGTCAATATCGATATCTACCCCATCCTTTGCTACAAGCGCCATCCGGGCAATTGGGGAATCTTCCGAATTCGATGTCCTAATTTCTGGTGACTTCGAACCTTTTGGTAGTCCAGATACCCTAGCCAGCTGACCAAGAAGCTTCAGGAGAGCTGCATCCATATCCTGACCAACACCGTACGTGAGGGTGACACGAGCACGTCCGCGACGACTGTCACTTTCTACACTCTGAACGCCAGGTAGACTAGTTAACTCACGCTCTAGACGAAGCACAACTTCTTGCTCAACATCCTTGGGTGAGGCGCCTGGCCAACTCACTCTTACCTGTAGTACAGGTTTATCGATATCTGGAGTCATCTGTATTGGAATAGTTTGAAGCGAAGCTAATCCAAATAGAATCATTGTCAAGACAATCGCCAATACAGCAATCGGATGCGTAATCGCACCACGAATCAAACTACTCACGATTGGTCTCCGAGGACACTTACTTCCTGACCTCTTCGAAGACCCTCTTGACCTTGTGTGACCACCAGATCACCGGCCTTCAATCCTCTAGTGACCGCAATACGATTACCTACTCCCACACCAAGTACGATGCGACGGGGTTCCGCTTTACCGTCGATGATCAATACGATTCGATGTCCATCCTTACTCGGAATCACAGCATCCTTCGCTATCGTGATCTGTTCGCTCATTTGTCCAATCGGTAATCTCAAATCAATCGGTTCTCCGAGCACTAGATTCTCTTTTGGCGGGCTTACAAACTGAAGCCGAATAGTTCGAGATCCAGTTCTTTGGTTCTGTTCTGCGATAAGGGCACGAACTTTAAGATCATACAAAGATTGACGGATCTTCCCAGCAATGACCTGTCCCACGGATATCGATTCGTAGGCTTCTGGTCTTACTTCCGCTTCCACCTCAAGACCCAAATCGGGTAATAACTGAAACAACCGATCTCCAGACCTAACGTATTGGCCTTCGGTGACGTTGACCTCAATGATTCGACCGCTTGTACCCACTTTTACCTGTGTATGTTTCAGCTGTCGCTCGACGTCTGAAATTTCAATATTTAAGGCCTCTAGCTCGTAGATCGTCTTAACCACGTCAGTTTCCACCTCAATTACGTTGAGTTGCACTTCCTCAGTAGCATCGCGTGTCAATAAATCTTTAGTTGTCAGGCTCTGTGCCCGTCTCAACTGCTGCTCACGGACAGCCTTACGTTGGCGCAATAAGGCCAGTTGCGCTTTCAGATATCCCATTCGATTTTTCAAGCTTTTTAAATCATTGCGAATTTCTGTATCATCCAATCTTGCGAGCTCGTCACCGGCTTTTACCCTGTCTCCGACTCGCACTGTCATAGACCGTATGGATTCTGAAATCTCCGCAGATAATGTATAGATTTCACCTGCGACCACACGCCCTGAAACCGCCGTACCGGATTGTACTTGCGTCATTACAGCCTTATCTACGAACACGGGGGTTCCTGTAGCCATCAAGGACTGAGAGACAAGTAAAAAAAGGACTGTGATTAGTTGACGCATTACAATCGACTTCTTTGGTAAATTGAAAGTGTTTTATGCGCCTTATTTCGGGCGAATAAAAGCAATTTTAAAAAAAAATTGGAGGCCAAGTGCAATATCTTCACACCATGATCCGTATCACTAACATCGAGGCCTCGTTACGTTTCTACTGCGATGGACTAGGACTACAAGAAGTCCGACGTTACGAGAGTGAGGCCGGTCGTTTTACTTTGCTTTTTTTGGCAGCTCCATGTGATGTTGATGCCGCCAAGAAAAACAAAGCACCACTTGTCGAGCTAACTTATAACTGGGACTCCGAAGAGTATGCTGGTGGCAGAAATTTCGGGCATCTTGCCTATCGAGTCGACGATATCTATGCGTTATGCGATCACTTAGCAAGTCAAGGCGTCACCATTAACCGGCCGCCAAGAGACGGCTACATGGCTTTTGTTAAAAGTCCCGATGGGATCTCTGTTGAGCTTTTACAATCTGGTAATCCACTGCCGCCAGCTGAGCCTTGGGCTACGATGTCTAATACCGGGACCTGGTAAACCTGATACAATAGTGGTCTCACAAAAAAGGATTATAACCATGATCAACAAACTCTTATCGGCACTTGCTTTTAGTGCCGTTGCGGCAACCTCTAACGCCGGAGAAATCCCGGACCCTCTGCGTATTGCAACTGAGGGCGCCTATCCCCCGTTCAATGGCGTCGATACGAACGGCAAACTCATTGGGTTTGATGTCGATATCGCGATGGCTCTCTGTAAAGAAATGAAAGCAAACTGCGAACTGGTGGCGCAGGATTGGGATGGAATAATTCCTGCATTGGTCGCGAAGAAGTACGATGCGATTATTGCCTCAATGTCAATAACGGATGAACGCAAGAAAACGATTGATTTCACTAACAAGTATTACTCGAATTACCTGGCTATTATCGGTGAGAAAGGAAAGATAGGGGGAGTCAAAGATTTGGTAGGAAAGGTGGTTGGTGCCCAGCGTTCCACTTTGGCCTCACAATGGGCTGAAGACAATCTCATGGGTAAGGCAGATGTAAAGTTATATGATACCCAGACAGCGGCCTACGCTGATCTATCTGCTGGGCGTTTGGATGCGATGGTATCCGATATCTATCCCGCTATGGACTGGCTAAAGGACAACAGTGGTTACGAGCTTTCCGGGAGTGCGATTGATATAAACGATCAGATTGGCATCGGTATACGCCAAGGTGAATCGGATCTCAAAGCAGCCTTCAACAAAGCGATCGATGCAATTCGTGCTAACGGTACGTACGCAAAAATCAATGCTAAATACTTTTCTGCTGATATCTTTTGATCGGATCTGGGGGCGAGAGCCCCCGTTTTCGGTATGGACACGTTATCTAAGTTGTCGTTAGGGCCGTCCGGTTGGGGTGACGAGCTCCTTATCGGAGCACTGATGACAGTTAGTCTCGCAGTTGCTTCGTTAATTATAGGATTGATAATCGGGGGCGTATTAGCGCTCTGTAAAATCCAACCAATTACTATTCTTCGGGGATTTGCACACGGATTGACCCTCCTTTTTCGAGGGATGCCTGAATTCTTGGTAGTTTTGGTTGTTTTTTTTGGGCTCGATATCTTAATTAACACACTTTTGAGTTCTATCGCGATGGATCTCAAGATATCAACACCCAAATTCTGGGCGGGAGCACTTGGTCTCGGGTTGATTTTTGGGGTTTATGCTTCTGAGGTATTCAAGGGTGCGTGCTACGCGGTCCCGAAAGGTGCACTCGAAGCGTCACAAGCGTTAGGTCTCTCTAAATTGCAGACGACCACTCAAATACTCATCCCTTTAATGTGGCGTTACGCGCTCCCTGGATTAATGAACCTCTGGCTCGTGTTGCTCAAAGACACGTCTCTGGTCGCCGTCATCGCGTTCGATGAACTTTTAAGAACAGCAAAGGTCGCTGGGGAAACCGAGCGAGAACCGTTTATTTTTTTCCTAGTAGCTGGTGTCTTGTATTTATTGATGACCTGGGTAAGTGATCAAGCGAAGATCCGAGTGGAAAATCGCGTCAGCTTGGCTGGACGAAACTGATGACAGAAGCAAATTTCAGGAGTATCTATTTTTGGTTTAAAGGTTGGCACTACGACATTGGCAAAGCCGTATGTGTCCCGCTTGAGCAGATTCTACCAACTTCAATTAGTCCATACTGCTCGCGGCTAATAGATGGCTTCTTCACCACCTTCGAGCTTGTTGCGCTCGCACTGATTTTCGCCTTCTTACTCGCCAGAATGATGGCTCAACTTCTTGCGATCGGACCGACCCTGAGTCATAAACCAATCAAAATATATGTCTATATGTTTCAGGGTACCCCGATACTGATCCAACTTTGGATGGTGTACTACGGTTTAGCACAGTTTAAATGGATCCAAGAGTCAGCAGGATGGATACTCTTAGGAAGTGGATGGTGGGTGGGCTTGATAGTTTTGACTCTTAACTCTGCAGCTTATCAAACTAATATCCTAATTGGTTCAATCCGTAACCTACCGCAGGGTCAGTTGGAGGGAGCTCATTCGATCGGTATGAATCCTCGGCAGACCTACCAAAAAATTCTTTTCCCACAAGCCATACGAAATTCATGGCCAGCGCTTGCGAATGAAGGAATTTTGTTGCTTAAATCGAGTGCGCTCGTAAGTACCATAACTGTGCTTGATTTGATGGGCCATGCTAGAACTGTCTTTTCTCGGAGCTATGATCTTTGGGTATATGGTGGAGCAGCACTATTATACATTTTGCTCACTGCTTTCATGACACTAGTTGCTTTTTTAATTCGTCGCTACTGGTTCCAAAGTCTTCCCTCAGATTCTTGGTTTAGGGAAATCTCGCGCTAGGCGCTAGTTCCGATAAGCGGCCTTCGCCTCGGCTTCATCGACTTCAAGAATGCCACCTTTTGCTGCATCACGCTCATGCTGGACAATATCTCGAGCATCCCAAGGGTAATCTACCCAAACATCTTCAATGTCCTTGCCTACAAACACATGCTTCACCGTTTGTGGGAATTCCGCCTTTTTCGGTTTCAACTTGTTATGCATAACGAAGACGCCAATTTCCGCTGGATTTTCTGAAAGTAACTCACCGATCGCAAAAGCTAACGTAGTACGTTCGTCATCCACTTCGTCCACCAATAGAACACGTTTTCCCGTAATCATATTATTTACGCCGTCTACCCACTGAAGTTTGAAAGGAATTTCTGATGGTGGCTCGTCGGGGTGATACCTGGCCAGCGAAATAGCAATCAGCGGCTTTTCAACATACGTACGCAGGATACGCGCAGGGATAAAGCCACCACCACCGATCGCAAGTATGACGTCAAACTGAAAGTCACTCGCAATAATTTGCCGAACACCATGAGCTATAGTTTGGTGGAGATCGGCGTAAGAAAAACGGAGACGTGTGCTCATGAGAACTTTCCAGAAAAAAAAACATGTTATCACCGAGCGGTCGGGATATTCGACTCCCAAATCGAATCTACTTAATTCCCGCGAGATCAGATAATTTCACCCCTGTAATACTTTGGAGTGTTCCGACTTGACTCAAAGATTATCTGAATTCGTGGAACAATATATTTTGAACTCTTACGTATTTAACGAAGTACGTTACACTGTGCCACTACGCTTTGTTTTAATTTGGAAATAATTTCTATGTCGAACGACCTCCGCGAAGCTGCTCTCCGTTATCACCATGCAGCGCCAGCCGGAAAATTAGAGATCGCACCCACTAAGCCAATGGCTACACAACGTGATCTGTCACTTGCCTACAGTCCCGGTGTCGCCTACGCATGTTCTGAAATCGCTGAAGATCCCAGTAAAGCTGCCGAACTCACGGCACGCGCAAATATGGTCGCGGTAATTACTAACGGTACGGCCGTTCTTGGACTTGGTGCAATCGGACCCTTGGCCTCTAAACCAGTCATGGAGGGCAAGTCAGTTCTGTTCAAAAAGTTCGCCAATATCAACTCAATTGATATCGAAGTCGATACCACCGATGTAGATCGCTTCTGTGACGTTGTATCTGCGTTGGAGCCCTCTTTTGGGGGAATTAATCTTGAGGACATAAAAGCCCCGGAATGCTTCGAGATAGAGGCACGACTCCGAGATCAGATGAATATCCCTGTCTTCCACGACGATCAGCACGGAACGGCGATCGTTGTTGGAGCTGGGATGCTCAATGCTGTGCGCCTACTCGGAAAAAAGTTGGACGAAATCAAGCTAGTCTGCTCGGGAGCGGGAGCAGCAGCCCAAGCGTGCCTCAATATGCTGAAAACACTCGGGGTCAAGCAAGAAAACATAATAGCGTGCGATCAACATGGAGTTCTCCGTAAAGGTCGTGAAAGTCCGATGGACAAGTATAAATCACAGTACGCCCGGGACACTGAGCTTGCGACGTTAAAGGAAGCTCTAGTCGGTGCCGATGTGTTCTTAGGGCTCTCGGTACCCGGCGTGATTGATCAGGATGACGTCGCGAATATGGCGGATCGGCCAGTAATTTTTGCACTCGCAAACCCAACACCTGAAATAATGCCTGAAAAAGTGAAGGAAGTTCGTCC
>Ga0160422_10002155_pt1 | contig 12307 bp, 9 predicted proteins | sample Fk160mmetaG_FD_108192 | JGI IMG/M metagenome (GOLD analysis project Ga0160422, IMG submission 108192) | Marine microbial communities from the Central Pacific Ocean - Fk160115 60m metaG | ecosystem: Environmental > Aquatic > Marine > Oceanic > Photic zone | place: The Central Pacific Ocean...
ATTTGAAGGACAAAGACCTTTTCCATATTATAATTGGATGGGAGTTAATAAAGCTGCTTTAGAAGCAGTTGTTAAAAGTCTAGCTAGAAATTATGGAAAAAATAAAATCAGAGTAAATGCTGTATCAGCCGGACCACTAACAACAAAAGCAGCATCTTCTATTCCATATTTTGATCATCTATCAAAAACATGGGACCAAATTAGTCCACTTCCTTGGGATACGATTGAAGATAAAAAAGAAGTAGCAAATGCAGTTGTATTTTTGATTGGTGAGTTTGCAAAAAAAATTACCGGACAAACATTATTTGTTGATGGCGGAGCAAATTTTATTGGTGGCACTTTAATGGATTATGAAAAACCATCTAAATAATATAAGGTATTAAACAATGGGATTAAGTATTGGGATTGTAGGTCTTCCAAATGTAGGAAAATCTACATTATTTAATGCATTAACTTCTACTCAAAAAGTAGATAGTGCTAACTACCCCTTTTGTACGATTGAGCCTAATAAAGCAATCGTATCTGTTCCTGATAAGCGATTAGATTTATTAGCAGATATAGTGAAGTCAAATAACAAAATTAACGCAACCGTAGAATTTTTAGATATTGCAGGACTAGTAAAAGGGGCTAGTAAGGGTGAGGGTCTTGGAAACAAGTTTTTATCAAATATCAGAGAAACACAAGCTATTCTTCAAGTTGTTAGATGTTTTGAGAATGACGAAATAATTCATGTAGATGGTTATATTGATCCTCTTCGTGACATTGAGATTATTGAAACAGAGTTAATATTATCCGATTACCAGAATATTGAAAATCGTATTCAAGGATTAATTAAATCTTCAAGAGGAGATAAAAAACTCATTCCAGTAGTAAATCTTTTTAAATCATTAATGACACATCTGGGTTCAGGAAATATTGCTAAATCTTTTAATTTTCCCGAAAGTGAAATATGTGATTTTTATATTAAAGATTTACAACTTCTTACTAATAAACCTTTCATTTACTGCTGCAATGTTGATGAAAATCAATTAGCTTTAGAAGATGATATGGTCAACAGAGTTAAAAAATTTGCTGCAAGAAAAAATAGTTCTGTAATAAAAGTATGTGCCAAAATGGAGGAAGAGTTGAGAGAATTATCTGAAGAAGATAAAAAAGATTATCTAAATGTTTATAATTTAACGGATAGTGGATTAGACCAAATAATTAAAACTGGTTATAGTTCTCTTGGTTTGATAAGTTATTTTACTCAGGGACCAAAAGAAACAAGAGCATGGACCGTTAATAAAGGATCATTTGCTCCAAATGCTGCAGGAAAAATACATACTGATTTTGAAAGAGGGTTTATAAGAGCTCAAGTAATCTCTTTTGAGGATTTTGTTAAATTTGGCGGTGAACAAAAATGCAAAGATGCAGGTCTATTAAGAACAGAAGGAAAAGAGTATCAAGTTAAAGATGGTGATATAATCGAGTTCTTATTTAATGTATAATTTTTTATTAAGGGGTTTTTAATGAATAGGTTTATTATTATAATTTTGTTTATTTTCTTTTTAATTTGTTCTTTTTTTTATGAAAAAACTGGTTTTGTTAATTTACGAGAGTTATTTGAAGGTTTTTATAAAACAGAATTAGCCCAAGATCAAATAAATCAACAGATTGAAGAAGTCTCTTTTGAAAGAGAGTTAAGATTAGAGGATATTAGTCAGATTAGAGAAGAAATTGAAGTGTTAAGATCTGAATCAAGGGACGAAAAATTTTCTGAAGAAGCTAGAAAAAATAAGCGTTTGCAGTTAGAAGACCGGTTAATTGAAATGCAAGAAGTTAAAAATGAACTTAGAGATTTTGAAGCTTTGAGAAAGCAACAAATTGACGAACAAAACAAAAGAATGCAAAAAGGACTTTTAGATGAAATTCAAGCTGAAATTATAAATTATGGAAACGAAAACGGTTATGACGTAATAATTGACCGATCTGCTAGAAGTTCATTAGGTACAGAAATAGTTTTGTTTGTCGGTCTACGTTCAGATGTAACTGCTTTTATTTTAGAGAGACTAAATAAGGGTTATAATAATTTTACAAAGTAGTAAAATTTGAGAAATAGTTTATGAAATTAGGTATTATTGCAGAAAAAATAAACGCTGTTCTTGATGGAGATGCTGAAATTGAGATAAATGGATTGGCATCCATAGATAAATCTAATATTGGAGATATTACTTTTTTAGCAAATAGTAAGTATAATGAATATCTAAACACAACTAGTGCATCTGCAATAATAGTAAAAAAAGATTTTGAAAAAATGACCGAATGTGCCTTGTTAAAAGTTGATAATCCTGACAAAGCATTTGGTGAAGTTGCATCATTATTTTACATTAAACCTCCATCGATACATGGTATCCACAATTCTGCTTTGATTTCAGAAAATGTTAAGATTGGTAAAAATGTTTCTATTGGCCCTAATTGTACAATTGAGCAAAATGTAACAATTGGCGATAATTCTATTATTGATGCAAATGTTTTTATCGGTTTTGGGTCAGTAGTTGGAAGAAATAGCCATTTATTTCCATGTGTATCAATAAGAGAATTTTGTAAAATAGGAGATAATGTCATTATTCATAATGGAACTGTTATCGGTTCAGATGGATTTGGATATACTTTGGAAGAAAATGGTGTAAGAAAAAAGATTCCACAGCTAGGTATCGTAAAAATTGAAGATAATGTAGAGATTGGTGCAAATTCATGCGTTGATAGAGCAAGGTTTGGAGAAACGATAATAGGCAAAGGGACTAAAATAGATAATTTAGTTCAAATTGCACACAATGTTTCAATTGGTGAAAATGTTGTTATTTGTGGTCAAGTAGGCATTGCTGGAAGTAGCAAAATAGGCGATAAATCTATTTTAGCTGGACAGGTAGGAGTATCTGGACATTTAGAGATTGGAGAAAATGTCATTGCTAATGCTCAATCAGGGATTGTAAAGAGTCTAAAATCAGGAAGTCATGTTATGGGGATGCCAGCTGTTGATCATAAAAATTTTAATAAATCCTATGCAATATTTTTGAAACTCGACGAATTAAGGAAGAAAATATTTAGTTTAAGAAACAATAATAAATAAGACATATTTGCATGAGTTAATGGAAAATAAATACAATTTTGTTTTTTTGTGAAAAAAAAATATTGAAAAATATATTTATCTAGTTGGTACACTTAATGCATATTCTAAGATTCCGAATTTAATAATTATTAACAACAAGAGGAGCTAAAAAAATGGCACGAATAAAATTAGAATACATTTGGCTGGATGGATATGAGCCAGTACAAAATTTAAGAGGAAAAACAAAAGTAGTTGATGGTGACTATGACTCATTTACTTTAGATGATTGTGAGATGTGGGGGTTTGATGGTAGTTCAACATTACAAGCCGATGGAAGCGACTCAGATTGTATGCTGAAACCTGTTGCAATTTTCCCAGATATTACAAGAGAAAATGCATTTCTAGTCATGAGTGAAGTAATGTTACCCGATGGTACTCCGCATCCATCAAATCACCGAGCAACAATTTTAGATGATGATGGTTTTTGGGTTGGTCTTGAACAGGAATATTTTCTATATAAAGACGGTGTACCAGTTGGTTGGCCAAGCTCTGGTTATCCAAATCCTCAGGGAGAATATTACACAGGCGTCGGATTCAAAAACGTAGGTGATGTTGCAAGAGATATAGTAGAAGAGCACCTAGATCTTTGCATTGCCGCCGGTATTAATCATGAGGGAATTAATGCAGAGGTAGCTAAAGGACAATGGGAATTCCAAATTTTTGGTAAAGGCTCTAAAAATGCTGCTGATCAAATGCATGTTGCAAGATATATATTACTACGTCTATGTGAAAGTTATGGAGTGGACGTAGAGTTTCACTGTAAACCTTATTCAGGTGATTGGAATGGATCAGGTATGCATTGTAACTTCTCCTCAACTTATATGAGAGATACTGGCGGAAAAGAGTATTTTGAAAAATTAATGGCTGCATTTGAAAAGTATTGTGCTGAGCATATTGCTGCTTATGGACCTGATAATCATTTAAGACTAACAGGAACTCATGAGACGCAGTCAATTGATAAGTTTTCATATGGAATCGCTGACAGAGGAGCATCAATTAGAGTGCCTCATTCATTTGTCAAAGATGATGCATATAAAGGATATTTAGAAGATCGTCGTCCTAATTCTCAAGGATGTCCTTATCAAATAGTATCAAGAGTTTTGAAAACTGTGGCTGAAGTTGAAGCTGATTATAAATAGTTTTAATAGTTTTTAATTCAAATTAAAAAAAAAGACCTCGCATTTATGAGGTCTTTTTTATTTTATATAAAAATCATGATTATTGGAATTTCAACTGGTGATATAAATGGAATAGGAATAGAGGTAACCCTGAAGGCTATTCAAAAAATAAAATGGCCTGATGATGTTAGCTTTAAAATTATTGGTTCAGAGAAAATTGTTAAAGAGCAGGCTGAATATTTAGGAATAAATATCCCAAATAAAGTTACCTATGCAAATGTTGGTGAAGCAATTTGGTTGCCGGGAAAGTTAAGAAGTGATGCATCAAAGCTAGCATTTAATGCAATTGAATATGGAATCAATAGTTGCTTGTCTAATAAAATTGATGCTTTAGTAACATCTCCAATTGCTAAAAGTGGATTTAAAAAAGCAAATATAAATTTTCCTGGTCATACTGAAATTCTTGGTAAAATGACAAATAGTCCTAATTTTGGAATGATGCTTATTAGTGGAAGTTTACGAGTAATGCTCGTAACAAGACACATTCCTTTATTGGATGTACCAAAAAATATAACTTATAAAAAAATTAAAGATGCCATAAACTTAACTATCACAGGATTGGAGTGGTTAGGTATTTCAAATGGAAAAATAGGCGTTTGTGGTTTGAATCCACATGCAGGAGATGAAGGTGCACTTGGAAAAGAGGAGATTGAGATAATTAATCCTTTAATAAAGTCCTATAAAAATAAAAATATTTCTGGGACATTTTCTGCAGATACAATTTTTTATGATGCAAAGAATGGGAAATACGATTGTGTTATTGCTATGTATCATGATCAAGGTTTAGGGCCTTTAAAAACGGTAGGATTTGATGAAGGAGTCAACTTAACTTTAGGTCTGCCCATTATTCGATCATCACCAGATCATGGAACGGCTTTTAATCTAGCAGCTAAAAATGAAGCATCACCGCTGAGTATGATGAATGCTATAAATATGGCAGTTGAGTTAGTTAGAAAGAAAAATCCATGGAAAAATCAAAAAATATAGATAGTTTAAGTGAAGTCTTAAATTCACTAAAAAAATTAAACCACCGGCCAAAGAGAAAGTTAGGACAAAATTTTTTAGTTGATGAAAATATTTTAAATTTCATAGTAGATTCATCAATTATTTCTGAACAAGATAATATAGTTGAAATAGGCCCAGGCTTGGGCGCTTTAACACAAAAGATTTTGGTTAAATCAAATAGTTTATTATGTATTGAAAAAGATAAAAAAATGTATTCATTTTTAAAAAATCGTTTTCCAAAATTAAAAATTATTAATAAAGATGTTCTTAAAATAAACCCAAATGAATTGTTTTATCAAAATTCATATAAAATTATTTCAAATCTTCCTTATTCTGTAGCAAGTAGGATAATAATAATGTTTGCTGAATCAAACAATTCTCCTTCGTCAATGACATTAACTATCCAAAAAGAAGTTGCCGAAAGGTTAGTAGCATCTCCAAATAGTAAGGAATATGGAGTACTTTCGATATTAGTTTCTAATTTTTACGATATAAAAATACTCAAGAATATAAGTCCAAAATGTTTTTTTCCATCTCCAAAGGTTTTTTCATCTATTGTTTTTTTAAAGAAAAGAAATACGCCATTAGTAGATGAAGAAATATTTTTAATTTTTAAAAAAATTGTTAAATATTCTTTTACCCAAAGAAGAAAACAGTTAGGGACATCCCTAAAAAATCTAGGATTGAAGGATTTAGACAACTCATTTATGAACGCAACATTTTCATTAAAAGATCGTCCTGAAAATTTATCTATTAATCAGTGGGTAGAAATTTCAATGAACTATAAAAATCAGGATTTATTGTAGGGTTTTCTTTTAAGTTTATTTTTTAGTGCTAGTTTCCAAACTACCCATAATGCTTCATAAATAATAGATCCACTCATTTTAGATTCTCCTATCGTTCTGTCTTCAAATACAATTGGTATTTCTTTAACTAAAAATCCGTTTATCCATGCTTTATGAGTCATTTCAATTTGAAATCCATAACCATTTGCTTCGATACTATCAAGATCATAGTGTTCTAATAAATTTCTGCGAAAGCATTTGTATCCGCCAGTTGGGTCTGAAAAGGGCATCCCTGTAATTAATTGCACATATAATCCAGCACCACGACTTAAGATTAATCTGGAAATAGGCCAATTCATCACTCGAATTCCATTAAGATATCTTGATCCTAAAACAAGATCATAACCTTCGTTTATTGTTTTAATAAAATTTTTTATTTCATTTGGATTATGAGAAAAATCACAATCCATCTCCATTATAAACTCATAGTCATGTTCCAATGCCCATTTGAATCCAGCAATATATGCCCGACCTAAACCATCCTTCTTATTTCGGTGAAGAACATTAATGCGAGAATCTTGACTTGAAAGATAATCAGCTATTTTACCAGTACCATCTGGGGAATTATCATCAACGATCAAGATATCAACACTATTAGAGCAAGATAAAACGCTTGTTGTCATAGGCGTCACATTATCTTTTTCATTGTATGTAGGTATAATTACAAGTGTTGTTTTTTTATCCATCTAAATTTTTAACCTTCAATATTATTAATGTTATAAGCAAGTTTAATAAATAGGAACTTTTATTTTTTTTACTCCACTTTCTGAAATTAAAATTAAAAAACAGTTTATTTGGTCGCATTTAATATTTGATGCAATTAATGCGTCATGGTAAGTCTTAATTTGTTTTGAGTATTTAAATTTTATATTTTCTGGTCTGTCATTTGAAAATTTATAATCGTAAATATTTACATTATTTTTATTAATTGAAATAAGGTCAACTACACCATCTATTAATTTATCTTCTTTTTTAAATAAAAAAGGAAATTCTGAAATCAGTGCATCAGATAATAACGTCTCCTCTTTCATAAATACACTTGCTGCGTTAATTAACTTTATTAAATTACAGCTGTCTATTTCGTTAACTTTGTATTTATAAGATAATCTTCTCACATTTGATTCAATATCTATTTTCCATTTATTTTGTGCGGCCAATTCAAGAACTGCATGACCTAAATTGCCTTTATTTATAGAGTTAGTATTTAATGAATTTTTATTAATTTTTTTTATAGATGTCGATAATGACGTTGTTGTAATTCTTTCAAATTGTTTTTTATTGGATATTTTTTTTATACTTTTCATTTCTTCAGAAATAATTTCTGAGGAAAGGGAAATCTTATTTTTTTTTCTAGATTTTAATTTTTCTTTGAAGAGATCACTAAAGTAAATTTTTTTAATTTCATTATCTGACAAAAGTCTATCAATATATTTTCTCCAATGTCGCGGGTTTTCATAATTTTTGTGAGTAGACAAAATTATTAAATCCCTTGCTCGAGTCATAGCTACATAAAACAAGTTAATATCTTCCTTACTCCTTAAATTAATTCTTTCCTTATTTGCATCATCATAATTAGGAGACATTATTGAAAATCTATTTGGCAAATTAATATTTATATGAATATTAGTTTTATTATTTTTATTTTCAATAAATGTCGTACCATCTTTATTATTTTTTGGAACTTTACAAAATTCAGGAATAAAAACTATTTTTTCTGTGAGTCCTTTTGATGTATGAATAGTCATGATTCTTACGGAATTTTGATTAATATTTAAAGGAACAGCTTCGTTTAATTTTGGCGGATTATTAATATAATTTTTCAATTTTCTAGATATTAATCTCGAAGAAATTAATACGCTTCGTTCATTTTCTCTCACCCAATCTATAATTTTTTTTAGATTAGCTATTTGAATATCAGCATCTGGTAGAGATGACAAAATTATATCATAATTTTTTTTATCAATCCATTCACGGATCACTTCAGAAATTAATTTTTTAGAAAGATCCATTCTACTTTCTTTAATTTCATCATAAATACTTTTAAAATGTCCGATCGGATTTACTATTTCTTTTCCTATCAATAAATCTACAATTTTTTCGTCTGAATTATTTACCCATGGAGAACGAAGAAATCCGATCTGAGATAAATGATCTGATGGATCACATATAACATTTAATAATAATGATATATCTCGAGCAGCTATTGAGGAAAATAAACCTCGTCCTTGACCATGAAAAATATAAGGAATTTTTTCTTTTTTTAATTCTTCCTGAAGTATTGTTAAATTTTGTTTAGTTCTTAATAGAATAAGAATATCTGAATATTGATACTTATTAATATCTGAAATCTTTTGGAAATTTTTCTGGTCGGAGTTGTATCTATATGCTGGTTGAAAATATTTATTTTTTGAATTTACTAGAATAGATATTCTTTTTGCAATCGCTGTCATCTCAGCTTTAATTTCATCGGATTTTGTTTTTAATATTTCATCAGGTAATAAGTATTCAACAGCATTTAATTCTTTTACATTCGCGTTAATTTTTTGGTTGGATATTAATTTTTCGTTATCATAATTAATGTAGACTGGCTTAAAAATTTTATTAATTACATTTATGATATCATTTTTACTTCTCCAGCTTTCTTGAAGAGGCTGTATGTCTCCATCTAGCTTTGAAATTTTATTTTTCAGTGAATTCATTATATCAGGATCAGCATCTCTCCATCCATAAATAGATTGTTTTTCGTCACCACATGTTATTAGTTTAGAATCATTTCTCCATAATGAATTAATAAGTCTATGTTGAATTATTGAAGAGTCTTGAACCTCATCTACGATTATAAATTCAAAATGAAACTCATTGGATTTTTTTTCAAGTATTTCAACAGCATGAAGCTTAATATCATCATAAGTAAGAAGAGAATTGGTCTGTTTATAAAAATTAAATTCTTGGAAGCAAGATGATACATATTTAGCAAATGCAATTATATAAGGGTAATTAATTTTATAGATAGCATCTTGAACTAATTTAAACATACATTTACCAAAATTTGATTGTTTGTTAATTGGTTTTTCAATTACTAATTTTGTAAACTCATCCAATCCTTTAGATAGAGAAATTGCGTTAGCCAAATGAGTTTTTATTTCTTTTTGAGTTAAAGTATTTTTTTTGTTTATGTTCCAGCTTTCTAGGTTTGATTTAATATCTCCTAATTTAATGTCATGGGGAGGTATGATAAAGTTGTGGCAGTTGTTTAATGATATTCCCAACCCTTGAGCTTTTCTAATCAAGTTTTTTGCTCTACCAGGAACTGTACTATCTGAAAATTGACTTAATATATTGAGATTCATTAGTTCACAAAATGAATTAAAGTTTTTGTTTTCTTTTAAAAAAGAAATCATTTTTTGATGACATATTTCATTAAGAATATTCTCCATATTTTCATCTTCAAATAATTTGAAATTTAAATTTATACCAGCATCAATACAATTCTTTCTTAATATATCTGAACAGAATGAATCCATTGTGCATATCTGAGCACTCTCTATTTTTTGGAATAACTCAACTTTATCTATTTTATCGTATTCTAAATTTGAAAGTTTTTTTATTACTTCTGTTTTTAATTCTAATGCAGTATTTTTACTAAATGTCATTAAAATTATTTTAGTTGGATCAATGTTATTTTCAGTAATTAATTTTATATAAACATCAGTTAATTGGTATGTTTTTCCGGTTCCTGCAGATGAATTAAATAGTGTATTCTTCATTTAAAATATTAAATATTAATTGTTAAAAAATTCGATACAAACAGGTTCTCCAGGAAATATATACTTATTATTAATATAGGATGGGACACCATGTGAATCGATAGAAAAAATTGCTATATTTTTTGATCTTTGGCCGGCCACTAACATCCAATTTCCAGTGGGATCAATATTAAAATTCCTGGGAAAATTTACAATTGCTGGTATAACATCAATAAGTTTTGTTTTATCTCCATTAGCCTTAAATACTGAAATTTTATCTCGATTTAAATCATCTTTATCTCTTATCGATGTATATATAATTGGAAGTGTTGGATGAAACCTTATCTCTGCTGCCGTTAGATTCATATTATTTTTATTGTCAAATAAGGCGCTTAATTTATGAACTTCCTTGATTAAACCATCTTTAATGTATTTGAAAATATGCAAACTTAAATCTAATTCATTTAGCACATACAGATAATGGCCTTGTTTATCCCACTTCATATGACGAGGTCCTAAAATATTTCCGGTTAGTGATTCTTTTTTTATAAAATTCAATTCTCCTGAGTGCAGATCATACTTATAAATAAATATGGAGTCAGCTCCAAGATCAGCAGAATATACATAAGGATATTTGGGATGTGGATAAATTGAATGAGCATGTGCTTCTTTTTGCCTATTTGGATGATTACCGCTGCCAAAATGTAATTTATGGGATGCAATATTTTTAATAAAACCTTCATTATCCAATTGATATGAAATAACGGAGCCTTGATTATTATAATTTGCAGCAAATAAAACTTTTTTATTTGGACTTAATGTTAAATGACATGGATTTCCACCATGTGAACTCATTTGATTTAGTTTTTTCAGAGAGAAATCATCATTAATTGAGAAGGCTACAATTTCACCGGGATTTTTCCAATTTGTTAAATTTGTGGAGTATAATCTTTTATTTTTACTATCTATTGAAAGAAAAGATGGTCTAGTTAATTTTGCGACATTTATAAATTCAGTAAGTGAACCAGTTTTAGAATTTAACGATGAGTAGTAAATGCCTTCACTTTTCATTGAACCAACATAAAAAATGGAGCCATAGGATGATACTATCATACAAAAAAGGAAAAGTATGATGCGCACTAAATTAACTCCGAAATAATTTTTCCCTTATATCCAACGTTGAATGGTCTTTTTGATTCAGACATTACAATTTCTTTTACTGGCATCCCCATTGCCATAGCAATAGTTGTATGGAGATCCGGTATTTCAATTTTATTTTCCATTACTTCATGACCTCTATCTGTAGACCCTATTACTTGACCTGTTTTGAGTCCACCTCCTCCAATTACGCAACTAAATGCTTTAGCCCAATGATCTCGTCCCAAATTTTCAGGCTTTATATTTGGATTTCTTCCAAATTCTGTCGCTAAGACGACTATCGTTGAATCAATTAAACCTGTATCATTTAAATCCTGCATAAGTGCAGAAAACGCTTTATCCATATCTCTAGCCTTATCCTCAGGCATTTCAGCATGAGTATCCCATCCTCTCTTCACAACTTCAACACAACGAACATCATGTTCTATAAGTCTTCTTGCTAAAAGACAGCCTTGTCCGAATTTTGAATTTAATCCATACCTCTCCCTTGTTTCTTGAGTTTCTTGTGTGATATCAAATGCTTTTATGTCCTGACTTTTCATGAGCGATAGAGCTTCATCATAAAATTTATTATATGCATCTATACTTCGTTGTTGATATTTTTTCTGAAATGCTCGGTCAAACAATGATGACAGTTCTAATTGGTCATGGTATCTTTGTTCACTTATATCTCGAGGTCTATTAATATTTTGGAGTCCTTTAGTAGCATCATCTAAAGGTATAGCGCCTAGTTCAGGAGCCATCCATCCAGAGTAGGGGTAGTTTGTAAAAGGATCAATAACAACATTTCCTGGAAGAGTTTTATTAATTTTTCCTTGATGATACATTGACCAAGAACCAAGAGTTGGATGAACAACACTACCTCTTTGTTGATAGCCAGTATGCATAAAATATTTACCTTGAGCATGAGCTCCCTGAGTTGAATACATGGATCTAATGATAGACAAATTATCCATATGATTTGATAAATTTGGCAAAAATTCACTTATTTGGATACCATCAACATTTGTTGAAATAGCCCCAACAGGACCTCCTTCAGCTGTTCCTGGATGAGGATCAAAAGTATCAACGTGACTCATTCCTCCATCCATATATAAAAAGATTAATTTTTTCCCATTATTTTTAGTCATCTCTAAAGATTCAGCAAAGGATGGAATAACACTAACTCCTAATGTTGTTAATGTTAAATTAGTGATAAATCTTCTTCTGTCCAATTCGTTAAAATTA
>Ga0160422_10002156_pt1 | contig 12306 bp, 9 predicted proteins | sample Fk160mmetaG_FD_108192 | JGI IMG/M metagenome (GOLD analysis project Ga0160422, IMG submission 108192) | Marine microbial communities from the Central Pacific Ocean - Fk160115 60m metaG | ecosystem: Environmental > Aquatic > Marine > Oceanic > Photic zone | place: The Central Pacific Ocean...
ATTTTTTTCATCATAGCCTTTTATACGATAAAAATGGTAATAAATTATGCAAAACAAATAAATCTGAAAGTATTTCTGAAATGATAAAAAACGGAATATCATCAGACGAAATTTTTGCAAAGGCTTTAAATTTAGAAAACCCAATATCTTTGTCTCGGGCATATGACTATATGGATAAAGGTATTATGTAAGGTCAATGTTCTTGAATTTAATAATAATAGCGGTACAAATTAGAGTATATTAAAAATTATGAAAGCAACTCAACCAGATAAACAAGGGCATTTTGGAGATTATGGCGGGATGTATGTTCCAGAAACATTAATGGAACCGTTAAATGAATTAACTAAAGTTTTTAAATCAGCTACTAAAGACCCAGAATTTAAAAATGAGCTAAATAATTATCTTACAGAGTATGTTGGAAGGCCTACACCTTTATATTTTGCCGAACAAATGACAAAAAAATTAGGTTCGGCAAAAATATACTTAAAAAGAGAAGATTTGTGTCATACTGGCGCCCATAAAATAAATAATGCAATGGGTCAAATATTACTCGCTAAAAGAATGGGAAAGAAGCGAATAATAGCCGAAACAGGAGCTGGTCAACATGGAGTTGCAACCGCTACTGTTTGCAGCATGTTTGGATTCAAGTGTCGTATCTATATGGGTAGATTGGATATGGAAAGGCAAGCGCTGAATGTTTTCAAAATGAGAAGTATGGGCGCAGAAGTTGTCCCAGTTACTGTTGGGCAAGAAACTTTAAAAGAAGCTGTTAATGAAGCAATGAGAGATTGGGTAACTAATGTAAGAAATACACATTATATTATTGGATCTGCTTTAGGGTCTCATCCATACCCATTAATGGTAAGAGAATTTCAAAGTGTCATTGGCCGAGAAGCTAGAAAGCAAATTTTAAAGATTGAAGGTCGATTGCCAACAGCTGTTGTTGCCTGTGTTGGAGGTGGTAGTAATGCTATTGGAATTTTCCACCCCTTCATCAGAGATGACAATGTTCGACTTATTGGAGTAGAAGCTGGCGGTCTTGATGATGGTAGCAGTATGCACGCTGCTCGTTTTTTGCAAGATAAGGTAGGGATATTGCAGGGAACAAAAACATATGTTTTACAAGATAATGATGGACAGATTGCATCCACCCATTCAATAAGTGCCGGAATGGATTACGCTGCTATTGGTCCAGAACATAGTTTGCTTAGAGATCTTGGAAGAGCAGAATATCCATGTGTATCAGATAAAAAAGCTGTTGATGGATTTGACAAATTGTCAATGTGGGAAGGAGTTCTTCCTGCGCTGGAAAGTTCGCATGCAATTTCTTGGATGATTGATAATGCAAACAAATTTAATTCGAATGATCTTATTATTTTAAATGTCTCTGGAAGAGGTGATAAGGACGTTGAAGAGATAGCCAAATGGAAAAAAATGAACGGATGATATGAGTATTAACAGCATGACAGGATATGGTGAAGGTATTGTATCTAAGTCAGGTATAACAATCCACACCGAAATCAGTTCTGTAAATAAAAAGCAATTAGACATTCAATTTTATTTACCAAAAAATCTCATTTGTTTTGAATCCGATTTGCAAAAACAAATCAAAAAAGTGATTTCTCGAGGAAGAATTAATGGCTCGGTGAACATTATCTCTTCAAGCAAACCGATGGTAGAAGTTGAGGTTAACAGAGCATTATTATCATCCTATAAAGTTGCAATAAATGAAATTGCAGGTAAAGGTAACTTAAAAAACGATATCTCCTTAAGTACAATTATAAATCAACCAGATATAATACAATTTAAACCTGTTTTATCCGATAATAATCTTTTAAATGAAATATTACATAAATCACTTGCTAAAGCGCTTAACTCATTAATGAAGATGAAAAAAAAAGAGGGGCAAGAGTTAAAATATGATATTTCTAAAAGAATAGAAAAATTAACAACTATAGTCGAAATAATTGAAAAGAGGTCTCCTGTTGTAAGAAGAAATTATAATAAAAAATTAATATCTCGCCTAAAATCTGAAGGATTAGAAAAATTAATTAATGATGAAAGAGTTCTTAGAGAAGTAGCTTTATATGGTGAGCGATCAGATATAACAGAAGAGGTAGTAAGAATTAATAGTCATCTAAAACAAATAAATAGTCATTTAGAATCAAAAAAATCTGTAGGAAGAGCTTTAGATTTTCTTTGCCAAGAGTTGTTTAGAGAAATTAATACAATTTGCGCTAAAGCGGATGATTTAAAAATAATTAAATCAGCTGTGAAATTTAAGATTGAATTAGAAAAAATTCGAGAACAATCTCAAAATGTAGAATGAATAAAGACATGAACCATAAAGAGAAAATTAAAAAACCTAAATTTATAATTCTATCTTCTCCATCTGGTGGCGGAAAAAGTTCTTTATGTAATATGCTTTTATCAGCAAGAGATAATTTTGTTTATTCAATTTCATATACAACAAGACCTCCGCGTGGAAGCGAGATAGATGGAGTTCATTATCATTTTATTGATGAAGAAGAATTTAAAAATCATAAAAATAACGGTAAATTTTTAGAGTATGCTCGTGTACACGATTATTTTTATGGAACAACAAAGGAATCAATTTTTAACAATATGCAAAATGGGTATAGTGTAATTTTAGATATTGATGTTCAGGGCGCAAGGTCAATTAGAGATATGGTTCGTGATATAAGTGATGATATTATAAAAGATGGATTTATGGATATCTTTATCATGCCTCCATCAATAAAAGTGCTTGAAATGCGGCTTAGAAATCGAAAAACAAATAGCGAGGAATCTATTAAAAAAAGACTCATTGAAGCTAAAAATGAAATTAAAAAATCAAATGATTTTAATCATGTAATAATAAACGATAATCTCGAGTCTGCATTTAGCGAACTTTGTAACATCATTGATTCCTTTTGAATATATTATGAATATCATCAAGTATTAACATTAGTGATGGAATAATTAGTAATGTTATACCTGTAGCAAACAAAATTCCAAAACCTAATGATATTGCCATTGGAATTAAAAAACGAGCTTGCTGTGATGTCTCAAGGATCATTGGCATTAAGCCAAAAAATGTTGTCAGTGTAGTTAATATAATAGGTCTAAATCTTTGTATTCCTGCACTTCTTACAGCGTCATAAAGACTAGCCCCAGCCCATTTTCTTTTATTTGCAAAGTCAATAAAGACTAAAGCATCATTTACAACAACTCCGGTTAGTGCAACAACACCAAATAAACTAATTAAGCTCAAACTATACCCCAAAACTAAGTGGCCTATAGCGGCTCCGACAATACCGAATGGGATACTCAACATAATAATTAAAGGTTGGCTGTAACTTTTAAAAGGTATTGAAAGTACAACATAAATTAATACAAGAGCGATAAGCAGACCCTTCATTAATCCGCTCACACTGTCTCTTCTGTCAGCCTCTCGTCCTTCAAAAGAGTAGGATAGACCTGAATACTTATTAAGCAATGCAGGAAGAATCTCTTCTTTCATAGCAGTAAGAATTTGAGGAGTATTTTCTCTTGGCACTACATCACCCGAAACAGAAATTACACGTCTCCCATCTCTTCTTGTAATAAATGTATATGATCTACCTTTTTTTATTTCCACTACTTCTCTTAAAAGGACTTCTTTGCCACTAGGTGTTCTAAGAACTAATTCTTCAAGACTAAATTCAGTTTGCCTTTCATTTTCTGGAAGGCGAACTTTTATTTTAACCTCATTCCGACCTCTTTGTTGTCGAATAGCCTCAGCTCCATAATATGAATTTCTAATTTGTCTAGCGACTTCTTTGGATGTTAACCCCAAACTTCTTCCTTCTGGTAATATTGAAAAGTCGATTTGTTGTTTTCCTGGCATAAATCCATCATTAATATCTAAAACCATAGGATATGCTTTTAAGGCGGAAGTTAAATCTTGGCTAGCTTTTTTTAGGATATCCATATCAACATGAGATAAATCTACATTAAAGGCATCTCGCTCTCCGCCTGGCTGTCCGCTATCGGACCTAAATCGAGCATTTCTTAAGCCTTTGATATCTTTTGATTCATCTCTCCATATTTTAATAAATTCTTCATTGGAAATAGGTCTTTCTTTCGGGGGAGTTAGCTCGAGCTTGATTCTTCCTGCATGACCTCCTCCCTGTGTCATTCTTCCCCAGACTAATCCTCCGATAGATGATAAATTTCCTTTTATCATTGGTTTTCCATATTCTTCTTCAACTTTTTTAGCGGCACTGTATCCAGATTCAATTAGTTGATTTTGTGCTTCTAGCGTAGCCTCAATAGGAGACCCATATGGTAAATAGTAAGCACAGAGAGCAATATCGGATTCTACGCTTGGGAAAGTTTCAAATCCCATTCTTCCGCTTTTGATATATCCTAATGTTATAATCAGTATAACAAAGCTGATACTAAAGGCTATGTATCTGTAGGAAAGCACTTTATCTAAAAAGGGTCCATATACATTATGGGAGAAATTATAAAATGATTTACTAAATGTCGTCTGTATTTTACTAAATCTAGTAATTTTCCTAATCTTATTTTTTTGATGACCTAAGTGAGCGGGTAAGATAAATAAAGATTCAATAAGCGAAATTAAAAATGTTGAGCAAACAACAAGAGGAATGACTTTAAAAAATTTGCCCATTATTCCAGGTACAAAGTACATAGGCATAAACGCAATTATGTTTGTTAAAATACTAAATGAAACTGGCGTAGCAATTTCTTTTGCACCTTTTATCGCAGCAGAAATAAATGGAAGTCCTTCTTGATGGTAGTGGTAGATGTTTTCACCAACAACAATTGCGTCATCTACAACAATTCCTAATGAGATGAGAAACGCAAACATTGTAATCATATTTAAGCTAACGTCAGCCCCGCTCATGAAAATAAACGTTCCAGCAAAAGATATAGGAATTCCAAGCATAACCCAAAAAGCTAGTCTCATTTCTAAAAATAAGCTTAACAATATAAAAACTAGGGTAAGTCCAAGTAATCCATTTCTAAGAAGTAGAGCCATTCGTCCTCGGTAGGCATCCGCAAGGCTATTCCAAACTTTAAAATCAATACCATCGGGCATAGTTAGCTGCATTTCTTCAATTGCTTCATAAACAGCTTTTTCAACTGAAACAGGTGTTTCGTTTCCTGTTCTGTATACTGTTATTGATATAGCTGGTTTTCCATTATAAGTAGTAAATTTATCACTTTCATCAAATCCATCACGAATGGTAGCAATATCTCGTAGAAATATTTGTGTTCCATCTGAGTAATTAACAATTGGTATGCGGGCAAATTCTTCTCCAATGTATTTTTTATCCATTACTCTAACTAAAATTTTACCTTGATCTGTTAAAATATTTCCACCAGGTAATTCTACGGAACTTTGGGAAAGAATATTTGCTACATCTTGCAAGGTAAGACCAAGTTCACGAAGTTTTTGTTGAGAAATTTCAATATTGATTTCGTGGGCTCTCACATTGTCTAGTTGTACTTGAGAAATTCCCGGAGAAAGCAAAAGGTTATTTCTAACATTTTCGGTTATTCCTCTTAGTGTACTTTGCGGAACATCAGCCGATACTATAAGGTCTAATACTGGACGTTTTAAATTTACAATACTGATCATTGGCTCTTCGGCATCAAGCGGAAATGTACGAATACTATCTACAGCATTTCTTATGTCGTCAGCTACTCTGCTAACATCCGTTTTTTGCATCACTTCAGCTTGTATGATTCCTGCTGCCTCGTTTGCTCTTGAAACAACACGCTTGACACCATTTATGCCACGTATTGACTCTTCAACAGCTAAAATTATTCCTTGCTCAACCTCTTCAGGACTAGCTCCTGGATAGGGAACTGTAATAAAAACTTCATCAAGTTCCGCATTTGGCAAAAATTCTTGTTTTACTTGATTAGCAGAAAAAATACCACCAGCCAGCAGAATAATCATTAAGATGTTCGCAGCAACAGAGTTTTGAGTCATCCATCCAATGGGTCCCTTTTTCTCAGCATCAATCATTATTTTTCCTTAATATTCCTTACTAACCTACCAGGGATGGGCGCAGCGATATCTGAAATTATTAGCTGAGAGCTATCAGCTAACCCTTTTACAAGAACTGTTTCATTTTCTTTAAAAATCACATCTACAGGTACAATGTTTAATTTTCCGTCAATATTTACCCAAACCGAATCTTTTTCACGTAATGATTTTCTTGGTATTCTGCATATATCACTAAGCATCGTTCCTTTAATATTTACTTTTACATATTCGTCAATTAACAGTGGTTTATTATTTTTTTCTCCCAAAGGTTTTTCAACAGATATAATAATTTTTCCCATTCTACCTTTTGATTCCAATGCTCCAGACAATCTAATTACTTTTCCATTATAAACATCACCAGTATTAGATTTGATGATAGCAATGCTTCCAGGAATTTTGATCCATTTAATCCTATCTAATGGAATAAAAGCTTCAACGAAGAATCGATCAATTCCAACGATATTTCCCAGAACCATTTGAGGATTGATTTGTGAGCCAATACTTACGTTATCTGATGTTGTTAGTGCATCAAAAGGGGAGTAAATTTTTGTTCTTTCTAAGTTTAATCTAGCCAATTTTACGTTTGCTTTGGCTGCTTGTAATGAGGATAGAGCTGCCGTTAAATGAGGCTTTCTTAAAGCTAGCGATTTTTCTTTTGTAGTCGAAGAACCTTTATTGAGCAATGACCATTCTCTTTTTGCAATTTCTTGTTTTCCTAGTTCAACCTCATAATTAAATTCGGCTGTTTGAAGTTGAGACAATGCATTTGTTAAAGCAAGATCATAATCAATTGACTCAATTGATAATATGAGATCACCCTTTTTTAAGATTCCGCCCGGAATAAAATTGTCAGAAATCATATTTATTTCACCGCTTACTCTTGATTTTAAATCGATGTTTAAATCTGGCTTTACTATTCCTGCTAATTCAACAGTAACCAATGTATTTTCATTTGACGTATTTTTTGTTTCTATTAAAAGGGCTTGTTTTTCAGGTCTTTTTACCTCTGCTTTTGGAGCAGTTTTAACAAGGATCGAATAAATTCCGTATCCGAATGCAATCAGTAATGTGCATGTTAACGTTGTAATCATCCATCTCATTTGATTAATCTCCTTTGATTAATTTTTCAACCCATTTGCCGCCTAATGCTCTATGAAGAGCAATACGATAAGCAATTTCTTTTTCCTTTGCTTGAATCATACTTCTTTGAAGCTGATGAAAAGAATTTAATTGCAATAGAACAGTTGTGTATTCAAGCGCCCCATTTTGATATCTACTTATAGCCTCATTATATGAATTTTCAGCTGCCTCTAATTGTTCTTCAAGTGAATCGATGTATTTTTTCTGAGTTTCCTCAAGAGTTATTGATGTTTCTACTTCTTGAAAAGCTCTTAAAATTGTTTCTTTATAGAATCCTAATCTTTCTTCAGATAGTGCAATTGAACGATTTTTTTCGGCTTTTCTTTGACCGCTGTCAAAAAATGGCATTGTTAGGCCGCCTAAAAAAGTGGTGATCCAGTTGTCAAATAATTCCGAAGAAGATTCGCCAGTTGATGATAGTTTAGATGAAATTCTGATGGCTGGTAATTGGTCTGCTCTAGCAGCAGCAACTAACCAGTCAGATGCTTTTAAGCTACTTTCTGCAGCTTTAATATCGGGACGGTTAGAAATAAGGTCAATTGGAAGTCCTAATTTAGGAAGAGGGGAAAGTTTTACAATATTTTGAGTATTTATTTCAGGTAATTTTGTTGAGCCAAGAAGAGTGGACAGCTCAAGCAGAGCTAACTTTTCTTGTCTTTCAAGAATTGGCATTAATGCTTGAGAAGATTCGACTATCTGTTTTTGCTGAAATACATCTAAGGCAGAAGCGAGAGAATTGTTAAATCTTAATTCTATAAGCTCTAACATAGTCTTATTGGATAATATTTGTTCTTGGAGAACGGCAAGCTCTAGCCTTTTTGCAATAACTTCGTTCCATTTTAATGCTACCTCTGCACTAAGTGTGACCATAAGAGTTTCGGCTGCTTGTTTAGCCGTTACAGCATCTAATTTAGCTGATGATTTTATAGCGTTTATCCTTCCCCATAAATCTAACTCATAATTGGATGCGATTCCGCTGCTCCAATTATTAGAGTCATAAACTAATGGTAATGGATCTTGCTCTGAGACATTTAAATTAATTTCTAAATTTGGATAGATAGCAGCCCCTCTTTTTGCAGCCAACTCCTTTGATTGTTTTAATCTTGCCCAGGCTTGGTCAATGGAAAGGTTGTTGCTTAGAGTGGCGGAAATCAAACTATTTAATTCGTCGGATTGAAATGATTGCCACCAAGCAACGTCATGACTCGAATTATTTGATGCAACTCCTGTTGAATAAGACGGGGGAATAAAATTTATGCTTTCCGGAGTGCTTTTTGGTTTTAATGTAGTGCATGAAGATGCAAAAAATAAAATACCGCAGAAGTAAATTATCAAAAAAACACTGAACTTATTAAATTTAAAACAATTTTTCATGTAACTTTAGTTTCGTTCTAATTCTCGAACACTTACTGTAAATGAAGAACGTAAATACCAAATGTGGATTTAGCTGTCTATATGCGCCTATATATTATTTTTTTAATGATTGACGAATTATTTCTTCTACTGACATATCAGAAGTAATAGATGAAGCAACACTCTTAACCATTTTTGACGCCGCATCATTATTGTGACCTAAAGCTATTAAAGCTAATGTTGCATCCCTTAATTTTAAGTCAGCAAGATTTGCACCATATTTATTAGAGTTTTCATTAATAGAGAACTGATTTAAAGTTCCCTTCATATCTAAAATTATTCTTTCAGCTGTTTTTTTTCCGACGCCGGATATTGATGAGATTACAGAAATATCACTCGACAATATAGCGTTTTGCAATATTTTTAAAGGCAGTCCTGATAATACACATATTGCTAATTTGGGACCAACGCCATTTACATTTAGAAGCTTCGTGAACATTTCTCTTTCTTCATTGCTTACAAATCCAAAAAGTTTTTGATCAGAATCTGAAATGTGATGATAAATTAGCAATTTGCAATGATTATTAACTTCTGGGAGTTTTTCATAACTACTAAGCGGAATAAATACCTGATATCCAACTCCATTAACATCAATCGTTGCTATTGAAAGGTCTTTTTCACATAGAATACCGGTAAGAAATGTAATCATTAAAATATTATAGGTTTCTAAAAAATTTCTGACAATTTAATTTATTTATAAATTGTGAATTCATCGATCCACAATTGTGACTTTTCACTATTATCATGGTGTAAAATTTCAAAATGTTTGGGAAGCCAAACATTATTAACTTTTTTAAGTCTCTTAATGCGCGCGGTTCTAACTTTGTGATTATTTTTAAACAACTGACTTTCTAACGGGAAGAACGTTTCTTTATCTACCCACAATAAGATGGAATCTGAATTTTCGGGAGACAAAATTTCAAAAACCCAACAAGGTCTATTTATTTTTTTTTCTTCATTGATTATTTTGGGATTTGGCCACCAAAGATATGAGAAACATAAGTCATCCCATTTCATTCTAGTATTAAAAATAGAATCAGATGGTACAATGGAAGAATCAGAAAATTCATACAATGGTAATTTTTTACTATAATCAACCGTTAATGTTGTTCCATTTGCATTATATTTTACATGGGCATATTCATTTTTAAAATTGTAGTAGATATCAATCGGAATGATTCCAACGCTTTTAGATGTATTTAATTTTAACCTAACCGTTCCATTAAGATGGAATGATTCAACAAATAAATTTTTTTTAATGCTTTCAATAATCCTATTTTCATCAGCCGCTAAGATAGAAAGAGGCATAATCATTATGCATATAATTAATTTAATCATCTTAAAATATAATTTTTTATTAATATAATTACTAAAAAGTGAGTTGACGAATAGTTTTTTTTGTATATAAATACGCAGCCTTTCCAATAATATTTTAAAGAAGGATCATCGTCTTATAAATTACGCATGGTGCGGGACGAGCGCTTGAAAAATAAGCGGCCGATAAAATCGGCTTAATTTGAAAAATATTAATTGGATGATTGGAATATATATGAAATATACAGGACCAAAAATTAAGAAAGCTCGAAGGTTGGGCATTGCGTTATCTCCAAAGTCTGAGAGATATCTAGAAAAAAGACCAAACCCCCCTGGGCAGCATGGGCCAAATCGCCGTCGCGGGAAACAGTCTGATTATGGGAAGCAGCTTACTGAAAAGCAAAGGCTTAGATACCAATATAATCTTAGTGAAAAACAGTTAAGAAGCGTATTTAAAAAAGCATCTCGTAAACAGGGTAACACTGGTGAAGTTATGTTACAAATATTAGAAAGCAGATTAGATACCGTTGTTTTACGTGCAGGTATGGCTCGTTCAATTTTCCAAGCAAGGCAAATGGTTTCACATGCCCATTTTAGAGTAAATGATAAAAAAGTGAACATACCTTCTTATATTTTACGTGTTGGCGACAAAATAACTGTCCGCGATAAATCAAAAGAGCTGGAAGCATTTGTAATGGCACAGCAAGTTGCCAAAACGCCCGATTATGTAACGGCAAATGATAAAAATTTGACTGCGGAATTAAATAGAATCCCTAATGCTGATGAAGTTCCGGTTACTTGTGAGATCTCATTAGTTGTAGAGTTCTATGCTCGTTAATTAGTCTTAGTTATTATAAGTTTAAATAACTATGATATAATTACAGCTTGTTAACTTTTATATTTAAAGCTATTAGTTACCCTTTATTTTTCATGGGATTGTTTTATGAAAGTTTCATTTAAGTGGCTAAGCTCCTTTGTTGATATTGAAGATGATATTGACAGTTTAAAGGACAAGCTAACATTTGCTGGATTAGAAGTTGAGCGAACGGAAGTTATCGGCGCCGATTATAATGGCGTAGTTGTCGGCGAGATTTTAGAGATTGATCAGCATCCTAATGCAGATAAATTAAAGTTATGTCTTGTAGATTTTGGTACTGAAGAAAATATACGAGTTGTTTGCGGTGCTCCAAATGCTAAAGTAGGGGGTAAATTTCCTTTTGCTCCTGTTGGAACTATTCTTCCAAATGGAGTTAAATTAAAAAAAGCTAAAATTCGTGGAGAAACATCCCTTGGAATGTTATGTGCAAAAGATGAGCTTGGATTAGGAGAAGATCATTCTGGGCTGATGGAATTAAATAGTAATTTGAAACCAGGGACTCCATTTGTAGATGTAGTTGGACCTCCGGATCAAGTAATTGAACTTGAAATTACCCCTAATAGGCCAGATTGTTTATCAATGATTGGAATTTCACGAGAAGTTTCCGCTTTATATGACCTTCCTTTAAAGAATATTGATTTAAAAGAAATGAAGACGGATGACAGTTCTATTCATGTAGAAGTAACTGATAAAGATAAGTGCCCTTGTTACACTGCAAGAGTTATTAAAAACGTAAAAGTTGATATATCTCCCCAATGGATTCAATCACGTTTAGAGGCAGCAGGTATTCGACCTATTAATAATATCGTAGATATAACTAACTATGTAATGTTAGAGACAGGCCATCCAATGCACGCATTTGACATGAATTTAATCAATGGACAGAATATTTTCGTAAGATATGCAAAAAATAATGAAAAGTTTATTTCGTTAGATGGAGAAACCCTTGAACTTTCTGACAATATGATGGTTATTTCCGATAAAAATAAACCCATAGCATTAGCTGGAATAATTGGAGGAGAAAGTAGCGGAATTAATAATGACACAACCAATATTATTTTAGAAGCAGCTGTTTTTGATACATCTTCAACTAGATCTACGTCAAAAAAATTAGGAATCTATACAGAATCATCATATAGATTTCAAAGGGGGGTAAATCCCCACTCTGTATTAGATGCAAATATAAGGGCAGCTAATTTAATCATGGAATTGTGCCCAACTGCTGAACCTGAAAATGTAATTATTTTAAATCAGATAAATACTGAAAGACAAAAAATAAATTTTTCTTGGAGTTTCATAACTAAAAAGATTGGATTTAAAATACCAAAAGCTGAGATAAAAGGAATTTTTAAGAAGTTATCAATTGAAATTGTTGACGATAATAATGATACAGCTATCGCTTTGATACCACATTTTAGATTAGACCTTAAATTAGAAATTGATTTAGTAGAAGAAGTCGCAAGGATGTATGGTGTAAATGATATTCCAGAAAATA
>Ga0160422_10002157_pt1 | contig 12305 bp, 12 predicted proteins | sample Fk160mmetaG_FD_108192 | JGI IMG/M metagenome (GOLD analysis project Ga0160422, IMG submission 108192) | Marine microbial communities from the Central Pacific Ocean - Fk160115 60m metaG | ecosystem: Environmental > Aquatic > Marine > Oceanic > Photic zone | place: The Central Pacific Ocean...
GTATGGTGCAGTCTCTAAATGTTTCAGTAGCAGCAGCTATTCTTCTTTTTGAATCAATTAGACAAAGAGAGTTAAAAGGATTAATTCCATCAAATGGCGAAGGTTTAAATAACGGAGTTTATGAAAATACATTATTCGAATGGTGTTACCCAAAGCTTATTAATTATTATAAAAATTCTGGTAAAGAATACCCTAGGCTTGATAAAAATGGTGAAATCTGTAAATAAATAGACCCCAGCGATATTTTAGTATTTCAGTCTTTTTACACATCATCTTCTAACCCTTCACCAATTAAAGAAAGACCTAAAACAAGAAAAAATATTGCTAAACCGGGAAATAGTGCAGTCCACCAAATGCCCGTAGGTAAAGCAGACATAGCTAAATTCAAATCACCGCCCCACTCTGGAACATCTACAGGGACACCTAGACCCAAAAAACCTAAACTCCCTAAAACTAAAACCGCGTCAGCTGCATTTTGGGTAAGAAGAATTGGTAGAGAAGTAACCACATTTGGGAAAATATATTTTACGAGTATCCAAAAGATATTAACTCCTGAAAGTTTTGCTGCTTCTATATAAGTCTCTGATTTAATAAGTAAAGTCTGATTTCTAATAAGACGAAAATATTGGGGAGAGTAAACAATACATAGTGCAAATGCTGCATTTAGTATTCCTTTCCCTAAAACAAAAGCCATCACTACAGATAAAAGGATAACTGGAATTGAAAAGATTGTATCCATCAATATTGATAAGCACCTATCAAAAAAACCTCCAAAATATCCACTAATTAAACCTAAAGGGAGACCAATAAATAATGACAAAGTTAACGCCATTAAAACAATTTCAATGGCAATTGTTGAGCCTTGCAAAGTTCTTAAACATACATCTCTACCCAATCTATCTGTGCCACAAAAATGATTTAAGCTTGGAGCAGAATATATTTGATTATCTATGATTGATTTTGAAAAATCATAATCATTTAGTTCAAAATACTTCATAACTAATACAATTAAAAGATAAAAAATAAGTATGTATATACCTATATTTCTTAAATTTCTTGTCAATTTATTTGAAGATTTCAAAGTAAACCAATCTCTAGTATTATTTATTGTTACTCAAAATATAGCTTCCGTAAAAGTGTAAAAAAAGATATATGCTTAATTTAAACTAATTATTGATTTAATTTTAGTACTGCCATGAATGCCTCTTGTGGCACATCTACTTTGCCCATAGCCTTCATTCTCTTCTTACCCTTGGCCTGCTTCTTTAAAAGTTTTTTCTTTCTTGAAATATCTCCTCCATAACATTTTGAAAGAACATCTTTTCGTAAGGCACTTATACTCTCACTCGCAATCACTCTACTTCCTATTGAAGCTTGTATTGGAATCTTGAACTGTTGTTTTGGTATTAAGTCTTTGAGTTTCTCAACCAATCCTCTTCCGATACCATAAGCTTTGTCTTTATGCACAATTGAAGTTAAAGGATCCGCCTTTTCAGAATTAATCAATACATCTAATTTAACTAAATCATTTTTTCTATACCCAATCAACTGATATTCCATAGATGCATAACCTTGAGTACGACTTTTCATTTGATCAAAGAAATCTGTTACGACTTCTGCTAACGGAATTTCATAAATCAAAGTAACTCTATCTGTTGTAATGTATTTCATATCAATAAATACTCCTCTTCTCTCCTGACATAATCCCATTAATGTGCCATTAAATTCGTTAGGAGCATAGATTTCCATTTTGACATAAGGCTCCTCAATAGATTCCCTAGATTGCGGTTCTGGTATGGTAGAGGGATTATCAATCATCGTACTATTTCCATCATTTAAATTCACTTTATAAATTACTGAAGGAGCAGTTACTATTAAATCTAAATCATATTCTCTCTCTAATCTCTCTTGAACAATTTCCATATGTAGTAAGCCTAAGAATCCACATCTAAAACCAAAGCCCATTGCACTACTTGTTTCAGGCTCATACTTAAGTGCAGCATCAGATAATTGCAATTTTTCTAATGATTCTCTGAGATCTGGATATTGATCAGCATCTGTAGGAAATAGACCGCAAAAGACCATAGGATTGGCCTCTTTGTATCCGGGGAGAGCATCCTGTGCTGGATTATTAAAAAGAGTAATCGTATCTCCAACTCTAGCATCAGCAACTGATTTAATTGAGGCCGCTAAATATCCAACTTCTCCCGCATGTAAATTATTGACTTTTTGTTGATCTGGAGCCATTATTCCTATCTCGTCTAGCTCATAAAATTTATTACTCGCCATTAATAATATTTTATCCTTTGAGTTTATTTCACCTGAAACGACTCTGAAGTAAACTACAACTCCTCTATAGGGATCGTAGTATGAATCAAAGATTAATGCTTTGGTTAAATTCTTTGTATTTTCTGCTGGTGATGGTACATGAGTTACGATAGATTCAAGTATTTCGTTTATTCCTTCACCAGTTTTTGCAGAACAATGTATTGCATTTGAAGTATCTAATCCTATAATTTCTTCTATTTCTTTTTTTATTTTTTCAGGATCAGCTCCAGGTAAATCCACTTTATTTAAGACTGGTATTATTTCAAGATTATTTTCAATCGCAAGATATACATTAGCTAAAGTTTGTGCTTCAACTCCTTGGCTAGCATCAACTACCAATAATGCACCTTCACACGCTTGTAGGGATCTACTAACCTCGTATGAAAAGTCAACATGGCCTGGAGTATCTATTAAATTCAAAACATAATCCTCATTGTTATTAGCTCTATATTTCATTCTTGCCGCTTGCAATTTAATCGTTATACCTCTTTCTCTTTCAAGATCCATACTATCCAGAAATTGATCCTGCATATCACGATTTGATACAGTACCAGTCTCAAGTAACAACCTATCAGCCAAAGTTGACTTTCCATGATCAATATGAGCTATGATGCAAAAATTCCTCAGCTTTGAGACTGCTATATCTGTCATACATTCAATTAAAATTTATTTAATAAACAAATACTAGCTAATTAAGATAATTGATGGAATCCTCAAAGGGACATAATTGAGCTCTTAATATTTTCTTGAGAATTTATTCAATTAATCAAATTCGCGTATTTATCTGATCGAATATTTTAGCTTCTAATAAATCCTTCTCTTTTTCAAAAAAACAAGATTCTTTTAATACATCAATCATTATTTTTACCGAAGTGCTAGCTCCTGGAGAAGCTCCCAACAAAGCGGATAAAGATCCATCCGAAGAATTTACGATTTCTGTTCCAAATTTTAAAACTGAGCCCTTACTTGTCTTTTTTATTATTTGTACTCTTTGGCCTGCATCCTTTAAATACCAATCATTCGGATTAACAGAAGGCATCATTTTACTTAATTCTTTAATTCTTGAAAGATGATTTTGTTTTGATTGAGAAATTAAATAATTTATTAAATCGATATTCTTAAATCCCACACTCAAAATAGATAAAATATTATCTTTTTTCAAAGAATTAAACAAATCAAAGTTAGATCCATTTTTGAGAAATTTAGTTGTAAATCCTGCAAAAGGTCCAAATAAAAGATATTTTTTCCCATTTATCCAACGTGTATCTAAGTGAGGTACAGACATTGGCGGAGAGCCAATTTCTGCTTTTCCATATACTTTTGCAATATGACTTCTTATGACCTCAGCTTTGTCACAAATAAGCCATTTACCGCTTACAGGAAACCCTCCATATACTTTAGCCTCTTTGATTTTTGATTTTTGTAATAAATTTATTGTTTTTCCACCAGCACCAAGAAATACATATCTTGTTGTTAAGGTTAATTTTTTTCCTTGATTATCAATGTACAGTTTCCACTTCCTATCATTTACTTTTTTAAGATCTTTAAGTTCCGTCAAATACTTTACTGTTATATTTTTATTCTGACTGAGATATCTTAAATACTCTTTAGTTAATTCCTCAAAATTTATATCTGTCCCTTTTAATACCCTTGTAGCAGCAATTTCTTCATTTTTATTTCTTAATTTTGTAATAAGTGGAGCCCAGGAAGAAATTTGATTAAAACTAGTTGTGAATTCCATATCTTTAAATTCCGGATATTTATTCATCAACTCAAATCTCCTTCTCAAAAAATCTACATTTTGTTTACCACTTACAAAACTAATATGTGGTAAGTATTTCAGGAATTTATTAATTTCAATCTTTTGAGCTTTTTCTAATAGGGACCAGAACTTCAGGGATATCTCAAATGATTTATTGATGTGTAATGCCTTCTCAATATCCATTACTCCATCTTTATCTATAGGTGTATAGTTCAATTCACAATTTGCGGCATGTCCAGTACCAGCATTATTAAAAGCAGCAGTACTTTCTAATCCCGGTCCTGAAAGTTTTTCAATTATTAATATTTTTAAATCAGGGAGAAGTTCACAAAATAAAACTGCAAGAGTAGTACTCATTATTCCAGCTCCAACCAATACTGCATCGTATTCAAATGGTCCTGTAGAATTTTTTCTGTTAAACACTTTCAAAATGACTTATATTTTTTGCAAAGAATGAAATTCTTTTCTAGTCTTATTATAAGTTACTAACAAAATAGAATTATGAGCACTGAGACCCTAGCGCTTACAAATGAGAATGTTGAGAAAGTTCTTGATGAACTTAGACCCTTTCTGATCTCAGATGGAGGTAATGTTGAGATAGCTGAAATTGATGGGCCAATTGTAAAAGTAAGACTTCAAGGAGCTTGTGGAAGCTGTCCAAGCAGCACTATGACTTTAAAAATGGGTATAGAGAGAAAATTAAAAGAAATGATTCCAGAGATAAGTGAAGTTGTTCAAGTCTTATAAACTGATTTCCCGCCAAAAATAAAAACTATTGGCCCTCAAGTTCTTTTACTAAAGCAGACTTATAGTCTAGGCAATCTATCGGAAGTCCTTGACCTATTGATTTTAAGAGAGGAGCTAGTATTCCTACTGTAAAAACTAAATTTGCTTGATTAATCCCATTTTGACTCAAAGCGAAGGTAATCAAATAAATTGATAACAAATAAGCATGCAATAATAGAAATTCTTTAGGTTTCAGAGCAGGCCATCTTAAAGTATTTCCTAAAAAGTATAAAAAACCAGTCATATTTGATTTAGAGTTAATTTATTTACCCTTATAAAGATTAATCCTTAAAAGAAAATTATATAAGCGAAATTTACTAAAAATAATAATTAAACAATTGTTAAATTTGTAATTTCATAAATTTATTTATAGACAATTCTCATTAATTCAATTTATAATAAATAACGTAGTATTACTACAATTCGTTCACCCCTTGAGGGCGCAGTCCGAGCTATACCATGGAACGGGGGATAGCCGTGTTGTTAATCGAATCATGATCACACTTACTTACAGAGGTAAAAGTTACGTTCAAAATAAAACTATTGCGAACAAGCAACTAGTTGAACTTAAATACAGAAGGAACGTTTACATTAATAGAAGCAAAGATGCTTCTGCTAGTAAAATAAATTCCCAACTGTGTTATAGAGGTACGCCTTATCACACTTAATAAATTAATTTCTTAATAAAACCTCCATTATTGGAGGTTTTTTTATGGTTATATTTAAACGGATTATAAAAAATATTGTTATGACAAATTGCTGCGGAGACTCAAATTCTTTAAAAAATACTCAAAAATTAAATCATACTGAAGCTATTCAACAGAGGTATGGTGCTGCAGCATTAGACAAAGAGACCTGCCTTTGTACTCCCGTATCATTTAATCCGAAATACTTAGATCCAATACCACCTGAAGTCATTGAAAAAGACTATGGGTGTGGTGATCCCACCAAATGGGTTAAAAAAGGTGATTGCGTTTTAGACTTAGGAAGTGGTAGTGGAAAAAATGCTTTCATATGTGCTCAAATAGTAGGAAAAAATGGGAGAGTTATTGGGATAGACCAAAACTCAGAGATGCTAGCACTGTCTCGTAAATCTATTGATTATGTATCTGATCAGATTGGTTACAGAAATACCGAATTTATAAAAGGTTCCATTGAAACGCTAGATGAGCTTAATGATGATAAGGAACCTATTGTTAAAGATCTATCAATTGACATAATACTCAGTAACTGCGTATTAAACTTAGTGAATCCAGATTCAAGAAAAGATTTACTTTTAAATATTAAAAGAGTCCTAAAAAATCAAGGAAGAATTGCGATTAGCGATATTGTTTCCAACAAAGAAGTCCCCTTAAGTATGAAAAATGATCCTGATTTATGGAGTGGTTGCATTAGCGGTGCATGGTATGAGCCCGACTTAATAAAAGACTTTAGTAATTTAGGATTTAAAAATCTAAAATTTGCTGAACGAAGCGTTGATCCATGGAAAGTTATAAACGATATAGAATTTAGAACAGTCACTTTAGTGGGCAATATTTAATTTAAATAGATATAGGATTTTTAATGCGATATAATTTAAGATCACAAATACCAAGCCTAAGAAATAAAAACTACTTCAATTACGGAGGTCAAGGCCCATTACCAAAACCATCACTTGATGAGATCATAAAAAGTTGGGAAACATTACAGGATATTGGTCCATTCACAAATGATGTTTGGCCTTTTATTTATAAAGAAATCATTTCTACAAAAAATTCATTATCACAATTATTAGGCGTCAGAGATAAGAATATTGCTCTTTCCGAAAATATTACTACAGGTATGATTTTACCATTATGGGGTATTAGATGTAATAAAGGTGATGAATTACTTATAAGTGATTGCGAGCATCCTGGCATTGTCTTTGCATGTAGAGAATTCTGCAGAAGAAATAATCTGATATTCAAAATTTTACCTCTTCAGAAAGTTGACAAAAATAATGATCAAATTATTATCGATCAAATCTCTAAACATATAAATAAAAAAACTAAAATTTTAGTTATTTCTCATATTTTATGGAATTATGGTTACGAAATTCCAATCAAAATAGTTAAAGGAATCTTAAATGAATTTACAAACGATTCTTATCTTTTAGTAGATGGAGCACAAAGTTTTGGGCATATTGAAATTAAGGATGAAGTCAGATATTCAGATCTATACGCTATTACATCGCACAAATGGGCTTGCGGTCCAGAAGGGTTAGGCGCGATTTATTTATCAGATAAATTTATACAAAATTCAAATCCTACAATAATAGGATGGAAATCTCTAAAGATAGAACAAGGAATTTATGAACCACACGAAAACCTTTTGCATACGGATGCTAGAAAATTTGAAATAGCAACTACTTGTGTACCTCTCCTTGCCGGTCTTAGAAAATCGCTAGAGTTATTCAATAAAGATCTGCGAGGTAAAGAGAAAAAAAGGTTAATTAAATCTAAAAGTAATAAATTATGGAATGAATTAAACAAACTTCAAAATATAAAATTATCTTTAGAGCCTCCATTATCAAACGGAATTGTTAGCTTTGATATAGAAAAATTATCCGACAAATCCTATATAATAGATTCGCTCGGCAAAAAAGATATTTGGATTAGGTTAGTTGAAGATCCAAAATTGTTTAGGATTTGTATTCACCAAATAACAACCGAAGATGAAATTAATTTATTAGTAAATGAGATTGATTTATTGATGAGATCACCAAGGTATTTCTGAACCATCCCAAGCATAAAATTTGCCGCTATTTTCTGATGTTTGATTAATAATAATATTAATTAAATATTTTGCAGCTTGATCTACAGAAAATAACTTATTTCCAAGAACAAAATCTTGAAAAGGTTTTGACAACGGTGTATCTACAGTTCCAGGATGCAAAATTGTTATTGTTGCTTTTGGAAATTTCCTTTTCCATTCTATACTTAAGCATTTGAGTAACTGATTTTGGGCAGACTTTGCCGCTCTATATGAATACCATCCTCCTGTTTTATTATCCTCGATACTCCCAACTCTAGCACTAATACTTGCAAAGTTAAATTCATTATTCCGAGGAATAAATCCCTCAATAGTTTTAGCCAAAAGAATTGGAGCAATTGCATTAATTGAAAAACTTTCTAACAAGTTTTCTTTTTCAATATGTTGTAATCTTTTTTCAGGGATAAGATTATTGCTATGTAATCTGCCCGCAGTATTAATTACCAATCTCAAATTAGAGTTTTGACTTTTAATTTTATTTTTTAACTCATTAAGAGAATCTTCATTCTCAACATCAAGAGTCCAAAAGGGTTCAAATACATTCTTTCTTCCACATAAAACGACTTCTAAGTCATTGTTGAGGAGACTAAGATCTTCTGCTATTTTCTTCCCGATACCACCAGATCCAACCACTAAAGCTAGTCCTTTCATTTTTAAATATTAAAGGTATTATTTATTTTTAAGACATTTTTTATAAAATCGTGTATTGGTATTTGATTGTATATTAGATATTTTTTATTTTCTCATTTAAAAAATATTTAGCAACTTCTCTATCATCGAATTTTATTGTTTTATTTTTTAAAATCTGGTAATCTTCATGACCCTTCCCAGCGATTAGCACAATATCATTTACTTTTGCCATATTAATAGCTTTTTGAATAGATTTACTTCTATTGAATTCTATTATAACTTTTTCTTTATTCCTTATTCCACTAAGGATATCTCCCACAATTTTTTCAGGTTTTTCTGTTCGAGGATTATCAGATGTAACAAAGATAAAATCCGATTTAATTTCAGCAATGGAACCCATTAAAGCTCTTTTCTTTATATCTCTATCCCCACCGCAGCCAAAAACAGTAATTATTTTACCTTTAGAAAACACTTTAAGAGATTCCAAAACTTTGCTTAATCCATCAGGAGTATGAGCATAATCAACAATCACATCTGGTAAAACATTTCTATTATTTTCCTCAGAAATTCTTATAATTTCCATTCTCCCCGGTACACCTGGAAAAGTTTTAATAGCATTACAAATATCCCGAAGAGGAAAACCTAAATTGAAAAGAGTGATTATTGATTGCAATGCATTCATCAAATTAAATTCTCCAACTAATGGAATAAAAAGTTGAATTTTTTCATTAGGAGTGTGAAATAAACAATGGGTTCCTGAAGTGGTTAATACCTTATCTGTCACAAAAAAATAATTTTTATTATTACTTTTACTGTCTGAATCTTGGCTTGAAACAATCAAGGCTTCCGATTTTAAGTTATTTAATAATTCTTTTCCCCAATTATCATCAATATTAATTACTGAAAACCCTTCTTTAGATGATAAGTATGGGTGTTTAAATAAACTCATTTTTGTATCAAAATATGATTTCATATCTGAGTGATAATCCAAGTGATCTTGTGATAAATTGGTGAAAATTGCAGCATCAAATTCACATCCAGCAATCCTTCCTTGACTTATAGAATGTGAACTAACCTCCATAACTACGAATTCAACGTTAGATTTCAATGCAGAAAATAATTTAAATTGAAGTTTATCTGCGAAATCTGTTGTATAATGTGAACTTTCTTTATGCCCAGGCCATCTACTGAATAAAGTTCCAAATAAAGCAACTTTTTTCCCTAATTTATCAAGAATATACTCGAGTAAAAATGTTACGGTTGTTTTCCCATTAGTGCCAGTTACACCAATCAATTTAAGATTACTTGAAGGTCTATCAAAGAATTCCGAAATTAATTTTCCAAATATTAAATTCAATGGAGATTTCAAAACTAATACATATTTGGATTCGATTAATCCCGTGATTTCCCAAGCCTCTTCACTTATAATTGCAGCTACAGCACCGTTTTTAATCGCATCCTTCCAATAAATTCCTCCATCAATATTTGAACCGCATAAACCCAAAAATAACGTCCCCTTTTCAATCTGTTTAGAATTAAAAGTTATACTTTTTATTTTAGGATTAACAAATCCAGCTGTTGGAGAGATATGAACCCTCTTTAGTAAGTCATGTAAATAAATAGTTGTCATAAATCAAATTCTTTATTTAAGGCATTGCCTATATTTTTTCGCAACCAATTCTTTAACTGAAGTTCTTTTAATCTAGGAGAAACCCTTGGCAATTCAATGATCTCGTCACTAGAAAACTTCTGTAATGCTATTACCGGAACCTCAAGATTATATTTTTTGAAACGATCTTGATAAAGATCGAACCTGTCTATATCAATTTCCTCTATTTTCAAATTACTTTTTACTAGTAGATTATTTAGTTTATTTTTTAGTTTATCGCAGATACAACAGCCTCTCCTGACAAAGATTATTAATTTCATGTCTAATCAGGAACAGGATCACATCCACAAGGGGTAAAAGGATGACATCTTAAAACCCTTTTAAAAGTAAGCCACCCCCCTTTCCATGGACCATGTCTAGTAATGGCTTCATATCCATATGAACTACAACTTGGAATAAATCTACATTTCGGCCCAAAAAATGGTGATAACCACTTCCTATAAAATGAAATTATAAAAAGTAATATTGAAACTAATAAGTGGTTTATGAAATTAATCACTTTCATGTTGTAAAATATAATTTTAGTAATAAACATTGATTTTAATGAAATCAATAAGAGTTTATTGCAACTTATCTTTATTTTAACCATGTCAAGATACCGCGGGCCTCGATTGAGAGTTACGCGTCGCTTGGGAGAACTTCCCGGTCTCACCAGAAAGGCTTCTAAAAAGTCTAACCCTCCAGGTCAGCACGGCCAAGCCCGTCGCAAGCGATCAGAATATGCTATTCGTCTCGAAGAAAAACAGAAACTAAGATTCAATTATGGTGTTTCTGAAAGACAACTCGTTCGTTATGTTAAAAAAGCTAGAGCCCAAGAGGGATCTACAGGTACTAATCTTCTTAGCCTTTTAGAAAATAGGCTTGACAATGTATGTTTCAGATTAGGTTTTGGCCCAACCATTCCTGGTTCAAGGCAACTAGTTAATCATGGCCACATAACTGTTAATGGTAAAGTTCTTGATATCGCTGGATATCAATGTAAAAGTGGCGATTTAATTGGTATCAAAGATAATAAAGCCACTAAAAAGCTAATTGAAGGAAATATAGAGTTTCCAGGTTTAGCAAATGTTCCTCCTCATTTGGATTTAGATAAAGCAAAATTATCTGGGAAAATAACAGGTAAGTGTGAGAGGGAGTGGGTTGCTCTCGAAATCAATGAGCTACTTGTTGTTGAATATTATTCAAGAAAAGTCTAAATAGATTTTCAACTAAGCATTAGCTCTTGCAATATGTAAGAGCTTTTATATTCTTGTTTTTAAAAATGGAAAATAAGAAAATTAAATTTAAAAAGGCGGGAATTAAGACAATTTCCATACATCATGGTGAATCTTTTGCAGAACAAACTGGATGCGTAATGCCTCCAATATTTGCTACTTCCACTTTTAAGCATGGTAATAAAGATAATTTTGACTATACAAGATCTGGCAACCCAAATTTTCGAATCTTAGAAAATATTTTAAAAAATATAGAAAATTCAGAGTTTTGTACTGTATTTGGATCCGGGATAAGCGCGGTTACAGCAATAACTTCAAGCCTTAAGTCGGGAGATACTATTTTATGTGAATCTAATTTATACGGATGCACAATAAGAATGTTTGAAAAAGTATTTAAGAAATTTGGTATAAATACTTTTTATTGTGATTTTACAAATAAAAAATATATTGACAAAATATCTGAAATAAATCCAGCCCTAATATGGTTAGAGAGTCCAACAAATCCTTTACTAAAAATTCTTAATCTTAAAGAGATTTGTGATGAGGCTAATTCAAAAAAAATTCCAGTAGTGGTTGATAATACCTTTGCTACATCATTAATACAAAATCCTCTTCAAAGTGGAGCAACAATTTCTCTCATAAGCACAACAAAATTTATTAATGGTCATAGTGATGCTTTGGGAGGTGCAATTCTTACTAATAGTGAAGAATGGAATCAAAAATTGATTTTTGCTCAGAAAGGTTTAGGGCTTAATCCTTCGCCATTCGATTGTTGGCTAATAACTCGAGGTATTAAGACTTTACCTTTAAGAATGGAGCAACAAACTAAAACTGCAGAAATAATTTCTAAAGAATTAGAGTCACACAAATGTATCTCTAAGGTAATATACCCATTTAATCCAAATCACCCACAATACAAACTGGCGAGATCTCAAATGAAAATGGGTGGCTCTATCATTTCCCTTAAATTAACTTTGAATAAGGAGAATACCTTTAATTTTTGTAAAAAACTTAAATATTTTACTTTAGCTGAAAGTTTGGGCGGCGTTGAAAGTTTAATTTGCCATCCCTCCACAATGACTCATGCCTCAGTGAATGAGAAAACAAAAAGAATTTTAGGTATTGA
>Ga0160422_10002159_pt1 | contig 12303 bp, 8 predicted proteins | sample Fk160mmetaG_FD_108192 | JGI IMG/M metagenome (GOLD analysis project Ga0160422, IMG submission 108192) | Marine microbial communities from the Central Pacific Ocean - Fk160115 60m metaG | ecosystem: Environmental > Aquatic > Marine > Oceanic > Photic zone | place: The Central Pacific Ocean...
CCTCCCCTTTGGGGTCTGAAACCGCATACTCACCTTCTCCGGCACAGGCGACCACGAGCCAAGAGCCGTCTTCACTGAAGGACAAACTCCTTGGCGACGGACCCACAGGGTAAATGTCATTGGCTCCGCCTCCAAGCAATGCGCCATTCGAATCGTGGAAAGAAATCCAACCGGGGTTGGCCAAGCTTGCCGTGTCCACCCACGCCACGGCCACCATCAGCGAACAACAATAAGTGGTGTCGTCGGGCCCGACAATGGTGTTGTAGATGTCCACATCCAACGGCACCAACGAGCCCCAGTCAGCAACCCCGGCAGCGGTCAATTCTGTCGAGATTTCCAACGCCCTGATGTCCATGATTCCATTTCCCGTGCCGTCCGAGATCAAGGCTGGGTTGTTCAAGTTCCCATAATCGACAATGCGAACGGATTTGTTGTTTTCATCGACGACAAAGGCCCGTTGGCCAGTGTTGCAAAACGCCAATTGTGAGGCTCCAGCGCTGCATGAATTGCTGGCCATGGCAGACATGGCTTGTGGCGAGCCCAGCGGACTGGCTGGCGTGAGGGTTCCCAATTGTCCACCTTGGTCCAAGGTGAACGACGACATCCAAAACTCCAGGGTTTCAGCGTCATCACAAATGAGGGTATTTTGAAGCGGGCTGTAATTGGTGGCGTTGACGTTTTGACAGTACACGGGCAATTCCAATTGGTCGCAAACACCGTCGCCATCCGAATCGTTCAGGCATTCATTTGAACCAGGGTTGAGCGGCACCAAAATGGTGGGCTCGAGGTCCCAGGCAGAGTAAAACGGCACAGCCTCATTTTCGTCGCACACCAGCCACTCCTCCTCTTCCAGGTTGAGACGACCCTGCAACACCCATGGCTGACGCACCAAACGATGCTGGCCCGGGGCCATTGTAACATCTCCGATAGACACCTGAGACAATGGAACTCCGCTCACAAACAGCCGGTCCAGTGTCAACCCGTTGTTGTCCACCAATTGTACAGCCAAGATGTCGGCGGCTGTGAAGCCAAATGGGGACAAGTCCAACACGTACTCACTGTCGAATTGCACGCCCGCTTGCACGGGAATCGTTGTGTTGGCAAAAGCCTCAGCGGCGCCATGGGTAATGGAGATTTCATAGATGTTTTGGGCACTCCCACCATTCAAGTTGACGCCAACTTGGTAGATTCCGACGGTGATGAAGTCGGCATCAAACCAACCTTCGTACACCGAAATGAAGGGTGTTGCGCCTTGAACGTAAGGCAGATCCAAGAACGGATTTTCGACCTCGAGGACTTCGGTCACAGTACCACAAGGCGTTCCCAAACAGTCACAAGCTCCCTCGTCAAGGTCTGCGCATCCACAGGCATATATCGCCCCAGGCCCATTGCACACGCCACAAGCATCCAGCGTCCCGACACAATTGTCGATGTCGTCGCAAATGCCGTCGTTGTCTTGGTCCGCATCACAAGAGCCTCCGCAGATGCCCAATGCATCTTCAATGCTCCCAGCACAATCACATACACCCAAATCGACGGGGTACAGGCAGGACCCATCATCTTCCAAAGCTTCAGGATTGTAATTGCAAGCGTTGGGATAGGTGCAGCCACAAGGGTAGCACGACCCGTCATCCGTCGTTGCAAATGGATTGAAGTTGCAAGCTGAAACGTCGATGCATCCCAGCACTTCGTCGTTGGGCCCTGGAGGACAGATGCCATAGAGTGTTGCGTCCAAAGTATAATTCACGCCATCACTTGAGGCATATCCGTTCAAGACGTTGATAGACCACAGGCCATCGCCAATAATGTTGAGAGATTCCAGCGAAAGGGTGACTGAATAAGTTCCAGAGGACACATCTGCCCATTCAGGAGGCCAAACCACTTGCCAGTTGCCCACCGAAACACAGTTGGAATCGAGATTGTATCCGCCGAAGGAATAACAGGGACTTCCAGGCGGTTGAACAAGGACGGCAATATCCGCCGCCCACGAACCATCGCTGGTAAGGTTGACAAAATCCAAGGAGAAAGCGATGCTGTCTAGCGCGCCATAGCCGACGAATTGGGTTGCCGTGTCCGATTGGCCTCCTGTCAGGCCGAGTCCCACGACAGAGGTTGACAACAAACAGCACGATTCAAATTCGCAGCTATCGTTGTCGACATCTGCATTCTCGTCGTAGTTGCAAGCATTGGGATCAATGCAGCCAAATTCAATGCAGGACAAGTATTCGCAGGACCCATCCGAGCAAGACGCATTTGGATTATAGTTGCACGCCGAGATTTCAATGCAACCCGCAAAGCCACTGCCCCCGCATACCCCGCATTCATCTTCTGCGTTTCCTTCGCAGTCGCACCAATCGCTTTCTGCGTAGACACACGAGCCATCCTCAACAATCACATCAGCTTGGTAATTGCAAGCGACAGGATCCGTGCATCCGATGCATGATGAAGAAGTGTTGATGCGAATGACGTCAAAACCCTCAGTCAGTCCGTCTCCCTCAAAATTGGAGTCGAGTGACCCTGTCGACATGTTTCCAAATTCATCCATTAATGCATACGTCGCGCCATTCCATCCATCGCCGAAGGAATCAAGCATCCGCAGGATGTAACATCCCGGCTCGAGACATACCGTAAATGAGGACCCGGCTTCTCCTGATTCGACGCTGTTGCCATTGGGCCCAATCAACTCCCATGAGATTTCATTGTCAAAGGTTCCGCCACCAATTGAGAGAACGTGGAGGGCAGCGTTGTCAGGACACCCATAAGTGCAGCTTCCATCATCTTCCGTGGCATCGGGATTGAAATTCGAGGCGTTGGGATCGGTGCAACCGGGGGTAGATGAACAGCCATTGCATGAACCGTTGAAGTCCAAAGCAATGGAACCAAAGTCGAGAAAGTTGAACACGTGGGAGATGCTGACCTGCCAACTTCCGGTCAAGTCAGAACCAGCCGCATTGAGCAAAACATTGGAGGGGAACACGAGATTGCCAGAATCATCAAAGTTCCACTCATAAAGGGTGGCAAACACCGTGGGGCAGGCACTGAACAGGTAGCTGCTTCCGAATTGCGAAAGTGCATTCGGGTGAATATACCGGATGCCGTTTCCCTGAAAGTTGGGAGCGTCGGTGTAGAAGTCAAAAACAAGACCCTCTTGCGCTGACTGAGGGAGTCCTGACACAAAGCCTTTGATCTGCGTCAGTTCACAAATGGCCAAGTTTTCCCCCAACACCAATGTGTTGCAGGAGTCCAGCGGCCCTATGACACCGCTATTCACCTGGAGTTCGTTGACGCCTGTTTCAATGCATAAGGGAGAGCCTTCAATCACGGGCTGTGAGGCGCCGATTAGAGAAAGGAATGCGATGCTGATGAAGGATAGAAGCTTTGGCATGACGTTTTTTGGTCGCGATTCATGACATAAAATAGGGCCAAAAACCGAAAAACCAAAGAATCACGCTGATGCCGAAGCCCTGTGCAGGTGACACCAGTGTTGAATGCTGTGTTCGAGCTGGTCAATGGAAGCGGGCTTGACCAACACATCGTTCAACCCAGAGGCCAGCGCCTTTTCTCTTGTGGATGGCTCAGCGTCTGCTGTCAAGGCCACGATACTCAGGAAATACGGCGACTTGCCTTCCATTCGCCTCCGGATTTCTTGTGTGGCTTCCATGCCATCCATCACCGGCATTTGGAGGTCCATGAATATCATTTCGGGTTCCTCCGCAATCCATGCTTGGATGGCTTCCTCACCGTTTGTTGAGGTCACCACTTCATGCCCAAGTTTTTCGATGAGCTTTTGGGCGACCAAAAGATTCATGGGGTTGTCATCCACCACGAGCACCTTGGCTCGTTCGATGACGCTCCCTTTACGATCCATGGTTTCCGGTGCACTCGGCTTTTTCTCAGTTGCTTGAACTGTGCCATCTGGGAGCTCGAGCTCGAGCGTAAACTTGGAACCAATGCCCTCTGTACTTTGGACAGAGAGGAGTCCACCGTGGAGGGTGGCAAGTCGTTTGACGATGGCGAGACCAAGCCCTGTGCCTTGATTGGGGTTGGTGTTCTTGGGATCGTTCAGCACCTGTTCGAACGGGTCCATGATGCGACCAAGGTGCTCTTCTGGAATCCCTATGCCAGTGTCTTCCACATCGATGCGCCAAGTGTCTTCTCCTGGCAAGGATTTGGCGCTCAAGGTGATGTTGCCCCGCTTGGTGAACTTGATGGCGTTGTCCAGCAAATTGGCGACCATTTGCGTGATCCAATGCCGATCACCTTTGACCCATGCTTTGGACTCGGCTGGAAGATTCAATGAAATGGAGGATCCCCGTTCTTTGGCCTGTGGCTGGTGCGATTCAACCAAGCCGTTGAGCAGCTCTGACAAATTGAAATTGTGAGATTTCCGCTCCACGTCTCCATGGTCCAAACTGGACAAGTTCAAGATGTCATTCACCAGGCCCAACAAGTGCTTCCCAGAGTACTGCATGTACTTCAATTGACGCAGGTGATCGTCATCGAGCTTGTCTTTGAGCATGAGTTCATTGATGCCCATGATGGCGTTAAGAGGGGTGCGAATTTCGTGGCTCATGATGGACAAGAACTCCGCTTTGGCGCGCTCCGCTTTTTCTGCTCGGGTTCTGGCGCGTTCGAGGTCCGTGACGTCTGTAGAGTAGACGTCCACGAATTTCTTTGAACGGTCGGGCAAAATGTGAACCTGATAGATGCGTCCACCGTTTTGGACAGACGAGACGGCGCTTTGACCAGATTGGATGGATTCTCTGACGAGGTCGTCGAGGTCAGTCAGTTTGACCCTTTCGCCTTGCAGTGCATTGCGGCCAAAATGCGCCCTCGCACTGTCGTTGGTCATCACCACAACTCCGTCGCGATTGATTCGAAGGACAGGATCTGGGTTCTGCTCGTAGACTTGAATGAATTCCAGCGTCTTTTGCTCGCTCAAGCTGCGGCCCAGCTTTTGGCCACAAATGTTGGCGACGTTTTGAATGATCTTCAGATGATCTCGGGTGTAAAAATTCGCCTTGCTGTGTTCGCTGTCAATCACCCCGATGACCTTGCCGTCACAGATGATGGGGACCGCCATTTCAGACAACCGCTCCGCATCGTCCACCACATACCGGGTGTCCTTTCTCACATCTGCGATGATTTCAGCTTGGCCACTGAGCCCGACGGCACCAACAATGCCCTCAGAAATGCCCAACGTCACAGGCTTGTGGATGTCGCGGTAGTTGATGTTTTTGGGACCGTAGGCAGCCTTCTGAATCCAATGGCTTTCCGTATCATCCAACATGTAAATCACGCAATCCTCAAAATCCAGACGTGAAATGCACTGCGCTGCAATGTCCCACAGAATGTCGTCTGCGGAATTGCTCCGGAAGATGCTGCGCGAGAAGTACTCGATGATCTCCAGCTGGGTATTCATGTCACTCAACTGTGACTCAGCTTCTCCTCGTTTTTTCCTGAGCGCCAAGGTGGCGAACACCAAACCAACGGCCACGAAGGCCACCGGCCAACCCCAGGGGGTGCTGTCCACGGGGACTTCCTTGGTGTAGTCGAGCTGAATGGGAGGAAGGACGAGCTCGCTCCTCGCTTCAACAAATTGGGGCTGTTCGCTTTTGTATTTCTCTACATGAGCGGTCAAATCAATGACTTCGGCAACGGATCCTTCATTGACCACCATCAAGCTGTCCCCTTGAAACATCCAGCCGTACAAGCCGTTTTTGTCTCCAAAAGGAAGCTGGTAGTCTGCCTTCAATTCAAACCAAGCGAAGTCCGACTTTCGCATCATCGGAGTGGACAGGGTGTTTTCTCGAATGAAAATCACCCACGACTTTGACTCGAGAACAGCAAGAGGGATTTGCCCAAAAATGTCTGGGTTGAAATCGCCTATGTGGGCGTACTCTTTCAGGCCGGTATCAGGGGCTTGCCACAATTGAAATTGACGCAACCCTCCGCGCAAACTGTCGGACAACAAATCAGTTCGGGGAGGTGGAACGTTGGGCTCCTCGAATGCCCAAGGGTCGGCCAGCATGTAATAGGCCTGACGCTCCTCGTCTCTCCAAAAGCCATGCACCACATTCGGAGGTTCGAGGTAGGAGTCCCGCAGTCCTCGGTTGGTGCTTCTGTAGGGTGCGAATCCGAACCCACGCCCCGTAAATCTGAGCCAATTCCGGTGGAAGCGGTAATGCCCATACCCCCCGACCAGAAGGAACTGCTCTTTGAAAACGGTGGGATAGGCGCCGTAATTGAATTCCTCTGTCTTGCCAATTGAAATGTCTTTCATCGACTTGAGGTCGTGAACCAGCCAATTTGTTGCTCCGTCCAAGTAGAGGTATCCCCTCTCGTCCATGGAGTTGCGGCAAAACACAAAAAACCTCGCTTTGTCAAGTGACCACCACGACTCCCAGCCGCGCACGTCTTTGGTCTCCGGATTGAGTGCATCTGAAAAGCTCAGTCGAGCGTACTCAGGATTGACGTCCATCAAAAGTTGACGAACCAGATTCAATTCACCAGACTCCAGTCGTTTTTCGACTTCCTGGGGTTGTTGCCGCTGCCCCCAAGTCGCGCCCACAGAAGTCCATACCAGCACGAACCCGAAAGCGATGTGCTTGCCGCGCGAGAGGAAACCGATGTTGTTGGGACGGGCGAGTGTCACGACAGAAATTTAAGGCGTTTTGGAGCGCGATGCCATGGCACCGTCCAAGCTCCATCTTCCTGCGCCCAGGAAGGCCACTGCCGCGAAGCAGACTAAATACAGCAGTGCCAGTTCTTTGTCACCCAACGGGTCTTCGCCATGAACCACAAACGCAGCCACGCCCATCGTGAACGCTGCGGGGATTGCGGCAAGTCGGGTTTTGACCCCCACAATCATCAGAGCAGGTGCGATGAGTTCAGCCAAAACAGTCAACACCAAAGAGATTTCAGGCCCCAGTCCCATGAAGTCGAAGAATCTCACCCCTTCTTCCGAACCCCATTGGGCGAGGAGGCGCTGGAACTTGGGCCAGCCGTGGGTCATCATGATGCCGGAAGGCACCACGCGCAGGAGTAGCAATCCTGCATGGTGCGATCGGGAGGAGAGGGAAGCGTTTGGGTTCATGTCTGTCAGGATGAACCCTTAATTTACACCCCAAACCCCTTCCCATGTCCCGCTTTGTATTGTCGTTGTTGGTCACTGCCGCGATGTCTGTCTCGGCCACAAGCGCTTGCTGTCAGGACGTGCCGCTGCCGGGCCGCATGTACGTGAAGGAAGGTTTGTTTGCCGATGGAGCCAAAGTCACCTACGAGGGCCAGACCTACCGACCTGCCGGGGCGGCCGCTTTGTGCCAATCGTGTTGGGAAGCCCGAGATCACTTCCTACGCGCCAAGCGCTTGAGGGTGAATAGCTTCTTGCTCGCCAACCTTGGCATTTTCGAAGTCTCTGTGGGCGCCACGCAGTTTGACGACGTTCGAGGGGTCGCCGCAGCGCACGCCATGGTTGGAGGCATTTTCATGACTTGGGCGGCTGAGCGTGAGGCCAAAGTCAGACGCGAAGTCCGCGCCGGCGTCGACGCCTACAACCGCTGTCAGTTCCACCTCGTGCACTGACCAGGCAAACTAGGCGTTGTGACCTCTGCCTGCAGGCAACAAAAAACCCCACACTTGGGGTGTGGGGCTTCTCTGGGCTTGTGGGCAATACTGGACTCGAACCAGTGACCTCTACCATGTCAAGGTAGCGCTCTAACCAGCTGAGCTAAATGCCCAGAGCGGACGCAAATGTACAGAGGACTTTGCGAAGTGCAAGCGCAATGGGCGATTCAAAACCATCGGAGTCTGTTTCTTTTGCTTGAGACTGACGGTTAAACAAGATGAGAACTTCCCTAACGATGACACAAATCGATGTTCACTGCAGGGTTTGCATGCCTCATACCTGTGCTGCAGCGACTTGTGGGCACTAAACTCTACGCTTTCTGAAAATCAGAATGAGATGACAGGTGAGCGACAACATGGTCAGACCAACAGTCAGCAAATGTAGGCGCGTCCAAAGTGTCAAGTTGTCAGTATCCATGGCATTGTTGATTGGAGAAACCAGTGCGTAGCAGACAACCATGCTTAGCAGCGTAAAAAGGTGAGTGAGGAGACCGCGTTTATTGTTTTTGGATGCGAATAAGCCAACCAGACTGAGGGCTCCAACGACACCGAAGAAGAGAGGCCAGATGAAGCGGAGAAACAAGGCTGCTGATTCGGTGGACAGAGACACGTTGGCCACCGGCGCAACAACGGCAGATTGAAAAATCACCACGGCGGCAATGGCTACGGACAACATGAGAGAAAGTGGAGAGCGTTTCATTGCAGAAAAAAGTCAAGTGAACATCGTGGACTGAGCGGGCATTAACGGGCAATCGAGGCCTTGGCCACGGAAGCTGAAATCAACAAGAAGAGTGCGAACAGGACGCACACCATGCTTCCAGCAATGGACAGATTAAGCGCAATGGCAAATCCCAGACCGAGACAGGCGCCCAAAATTCCAAATGCCATGGACCAACCAATCAATTCGCGCATCGTGGTTGAAACCAAATACGCGGTGGCCGATGGCAATATGAAAAAGGCCATCACCATCACGGCGCCCACAGCGTGAAATGAGGTCACCGCAAAAAGGCAAGTCATAAACATGAGCCCTACCCGCCACACCACCTTGTTGGTGACATGAATCTCATGAAATGTAGGGTCAAAGGCTGAAGCGAGCAACGCGCGTCTAGCAACCCAGAGGAAAGTGACAATGACAACAGTGGTCACTCCACAGTCCCACAAGGCAATGGGCCCAAAATTGATTCCCGATGGGCTAATCCACAAATCCAAGGGGACGTAGGCCAATTGCCCAAATAGGACGCAGTCGGCGTCAATTTCCACCCGATTTGCGAAGAGTGAAATCAGCACAATCCCCAGGGCGAACATGGTGGTGAATACCAAGCCTATGGCCGAGTCAACTTTTAAATGCAATGTTCGTCGAATCCACTCAATGAGGAGCAGAGAAAGGGCGCTTGCGACAAGCGCTCCAATCATCATCGCAAGTGGGCTTCTATCGCCTTGGATGAGATAAGCCAGGACCAATCCAGGAAGAATAGAATGAACCACAGCATCGGCAATCATGGACATGCGGCGCATCATCATCATGGCCCCCACGAGACCCCCATTGATGGCTACAAGGATGGCAACGGCGGCGATGGCCCAATTCACAGCAGGCGCATTTTGGAATTCAACACTTTGACCAAAGACCCCACGATGAACAGACCTGTCAATGACAGCACCACACAAGGTCCCGTAGGCATGTTGGGCAGCACGGCAGACGCGGAAGTTCCCAGCCAACTCGCAGCGCCACTGAAGACGGCAGCCATGGCCATCATAGTTAGAAGCGAGTGGGTGAACATTCGAGCGATGGCAGCAGGAACAATGATGAGGGCAGCAACGAGAAGCGCGCCCACAGATTGAATGCCAATGCTGACACAAATTGAGACGAGGGCGTAGAGCAAAAGCTGTTGGACATGAGGTCGTTGTCCTGATATCAGTGCGTGGGTACGATCAAAACTTGATGCGACCAAACTTCTGTATCGGAGGGCGATGAACCCCAGAGCCAGCACTCCGAGGGTTCCAGTGATTTTCAAATCAGAGGCCGTAAGCGCTGCGGCATTGCCCAGAAACACACTTTCCAACCCATTTTGGCGAGGCAGTTCGGTGCTTTGAATCCACGAAAGAAGGGCAATTCCCACTCCGTACATTCCCCCGAGGACTGCAGCCAGTGCGGCGTCGCGCTTTAGGCGGGTGCATTGCAGCAAAAAGGTCACGATTAAGGACGAGGCAATTCCTGTGACGGCCGCTCCGAGCGTCAGCCACAACAAGTGTCTCGATTCGCTAAATAGGAATCCGAAATACACTCCGGGCAGGCAGCCGTGAGCGATGGTTTCACCAAAGAGGCTGTTGTTCTGGACTTGGAGAAAGCAACCGCAAATCGCGCAGGGTAGGGCCACAAGCATAACACCAATGAGGGCGTTGGTGTAGATGGGGTTTGTGAAGAAATCACTCATGACTCCAATGAAAAAGATTGGCCGTACACCGATTTCAAGTTGTCAGGCGTAAGGACATCTCTGGGATGGCCTGTGGCAATCAATGAGCCATTGAGCAAAAGCACAGAATCAAGGATTGCCCTCGCGTTGCTCAATTCGTGGTGCACGAGAACTATCGTCACACCTTTGCCTGCGAGGGTTCTCAACTGCTCAATCATTTGGTCAGTGGCCTTTGCATCGAGCCCGCTAAAAGGCTCGTCAAGGAGCAACAAATCCGCCTCTCTTGCAAGTGCCCGGGCCAAAAACATACGCTGCTGTTGTCCCCCTGACAAAGCCCGAATGTGGTTGTGGCGCAGTGACCACATCTCGACCGTATTTAGAGCAACCTCAATGCGTTGCTTCATTTCAGTGCTCGGCTTCTTATAAAAAGGCAAATCACAGGTGACTCCCATTTCCACCACGTCGTGAACGGTGATGGGAAAGTCCCAATCGATATCTTCACGCTGCGGGATGTAGCTCAAGGACATCCCGTGTTGAATGGTATTCACCCCATTCCAAAGCACTTCGCCTGCGGTCGGCGTCAAGATCCCTGCAATACATTTGATCAAAGAGGACTTTCCGCTGCCATTAGGACCCATTACACCTACAATCTGGCCACTAGACAGCTTCGCTTCAACCGAAGTCAAAGCCACCGTATCACCGTAGTGAACGGAAAGATTGCAGATGTTGAGGTGGTTCATTTGCCAAGTCCTTCGACAAGCGCACGCACATTGTATTTGACCATGCCGATGTATGTGCCTTCCTCTGTCCCAGCCACGCCTACGTTGTCTGCCAAGAGAGGTTCTCCAATGGATACGCTGTGGCCCCGTGATAAGCAACCGCTCACCACCGCCTCCATGGTTTTTGTGGGGAGCGATTCTTCAACAAAAACGGCTTGGATGTCATTTTCTACGAGGTAGTTGACCATATTTGAGACGTCGTACACACCCGCCTCAATTTCTGGTGAAATTCCTTGAAGTCCCCGAACATCAAATTCGTAGTGCCGGGCGAAGTAGGTGAAGGCGTCGTGGACAGTGACTAAAATGCGATTGTTCGCCATAATGGCATCGAGTTCTTTCTTGCACCAAGCATCGAGGGCCTCGAGCTGCAGAAGGTATTTTGCCAAGCGATTTTGATAGCCCTCTGCTTTTTTGGGGTCAATGCTCGCCAAATCCTTCGCCACACCTTGTGCCGCCATTTTCCAAAGCTCAACGTCGAACCAAAAGTGGGGATCCACCTCAGTACCATGACCTTCTTCATCTTCGATCGTAACAAGCAATGAGTCAGGCAAGTGATGACCCAGCGAAAAGACATGGTGGTTGGGGTCTTTACCATAGTTGCTCAGGATACTTTCAAATTTGGCTTCAAGCCCCAATCCATTGTACACGACAGCGTCGGCTCCCATGATTTGGCTTATGTCGTCTGGGGTGGCGCGGTAAGTGTGTGGGTCAAGTCCCGTTGGGACAATAAATGTCGTTGTGGCGGAAGAGTCTGACAACACTTCCACCAAATCAGCCACCATTCCTGTGGTGCAAACGATGGTGAGGTCGTCAGCGTCTTGGTTGACAGAGGGGCTGTCCGCGCAAGAGGACAACCAAATCACTGAGATTAAACTCAGAAAGGGAAGCTTTTTCATCATGATTGCAAAAGACCGGAAAAAATGAGTGTTGTTCAATACCATCATTGTGCGATTCAAGTTGAGAGGCGAACGGGAATGGCAGTCTTTGATCATTGCGCTGTCAACCATTTTCTGGGGTCGACCGGTGTGCGTTCGCTTCCCGCCACTTTCCAAACTTCGAAGTGCAAGACGCTGTTGGATCCGGCCGCTCCGCCGACGTTGCCGAGGAAGGTCCCCACGTCCACAGTGGTGCCTTTGGACACTGGGCAGTTCGCAAGGTTGGTGTACACCGTGCGGTAGGCGCCGTGGGTGACGATCACGCTGGTGCCGGCGCCCGGAAGGTTGAAGACGCTCGACACGGTGCCTTGGAAAATGCTCAGCGCGCGGTTGCCCGCCTCAGTGGTGATGTCGATGCCGTTGTTGTCGATCGTGATGCCGTCGAGGGTCGGGTGCGGTTGTCGCCCAAACCCTTGGGTCACCACCCCCCGCATCACAGGCCACGGCAAGGAGCGTTGGTTCTTTTCGAAGGCCTCAGAGACGATTTTGCCATCCGGTGTCAGGGCGAATTCCCCGGCCGCGGAAGCGCGTTCGGCAGCCAGCTCCGCCTCG
>Ga0160422_10002160_pt1 | contig 12301 bp, 11 predicted proteins | sample Fk160mmetaG_FD_108192 | JGI IMG/M metagenome (GOLD analysis project Ga0160422, IMG submission 108192) | Marine microbial communities from the Central Pacific Ocean - Fk160115 60m metaG | ecosystem: Environmental > Aquatic > Marine > Oceanic > Photic zone | place: The Central Pacific Ocean...
CCGAATGTCGTCACCGACGTCTTGACCTATCGCAAGTGACTCGAGCACGGCGGGGATAGATTCCACTTGTCGATATATCTCAGCAGTACCGATCCTGACACCACCCGGATTGAGAGTCGCATCGGCGCGGCCGTGGATGATGAAGCTGCCTCGCGCGGTCCGCTCAGCGAAGTCACCGTGTGCCCAAATACCGGCGAACCGTTCAAAGTAGGCGGAGCGATACTTGCTGCCATCTATATCCCCAAAGAATCGAACTGGCATTACAGGGAACGGCTGTCGACAAACCAATTCACCCTTCTCGTTAATGACAGACTGTCCTGACTCATCCACCACGTCGACGGCTAGCCCCAGCCCTGCGCACTGCAACTCACCGCGGTAAACAGGAAGAGTCGGGCACGAGAGACAGAAGCACGAAACAATGTCCGTGCCACCTGATATAGATCCTAACAGCACGTCTTCTTTGATATGTAGATATACATAATCGAAGGACTCGTGTGCTAATGGCGAGCCGGTCGACAGAATCGCTTTCAGCGATGTCAGTTGATGGTTCTCACGCGGTTGGTAACTATATTTAGCAATCGCAGCTAAGTATTTGGCGCTGGTCCCAAAGACATGCCAATCATCTTGGTCACAAAGTGTCCACAGAGTCTTCGCGCCTCGCACAAAAGGAGAACCGTCATAGGTAACTACAGCGGCTTGTGACGCTAAACAGGCGAGCAACCAGTTCCACATCATCCAACCACAGGTGGTGTAATAGAACACCCGTTCGAAAGCTTTGATATCAATATGATATCGATGTTCTTTGATAAGTTGAATGAGAGCCCCGCCTTGGCTATGAACGATGCACTTCGGAACGCCAGTTGTACCTGAACTGTACAGGATAAAACCCGGGTGGTTGAACGTTGTATCCGCGAACTCGAGGGGATGGTTGCCACTTATCGCCGTATCGAAATTGACAATGCAGCAACCTGGACGACGGATCAGACCTGAGACACTACTTGGGCAAGCGCCGGGGAAAACTATACTCGCGGTGATCGATGGAAGTTGGGAGAGGAGACCATTGACGCGATCCGTCAAATCGATCGCTTTGTTGTTGTATTGGGTGCTATGGGCGGCGACTAATACCCTTGGATTTGTTTGGCCGAACCGGTCCAGTACACCCTGGACCCCGAAGTCAGGAGAGCAACTGGTCCAAATTGCTCCGAGGGACAGCGTCGCCAACGAGGCTACGATCGCCTCCGATCCGTTACTGACGAACCCGGCCACTACGTCCTCAGATTGCACACCTAACGTAATCAACATGTGTCTAAAATTCGCGACCTGTTGTCTGAGTTCTTTCCATGTTAGCTGCGAGCGAGAGCCGGTCTCGGTGTATGAGATGATCGCAGTCTCGTTGTCTGGAGCATCATGGGCTAAACAATTTTCAGCAAAATTAATAAGGGATTCGGGATAAAATTGTGCCCCGGGCATTTCTGTGCGACGAACCAGTGTCGGCCCTTTTTTCGTGCCAGCAAGTCTGGCATGTTCCCAGATGCCATCCCAGAACTCTTCGGGCTCATGCACACTGAATTTATGCAGCCCAGCGTAATCGTGGATAGAGCGGCCGAGTTTCGAGTTGAAGTGAGCTATTAGATCAGTGACCGTCGCGTTTGCCGCCCTTTCTGCTGTGGGCACCCAAATGGGATTCATGCAATTGTTTTCCTCGAATAAAACTGCAAGGTGATGCTAACAGAAGCTTCTCAGTTTGTGGTGACTGGACACCGATCAGACGAGACTAAAGAGGCAGGCTGGGGGATTAGTGCTGTAATTGAAAACAGGGGTAGCTTCTGAGAGAGCCATAACCCTAAATTTCCTGCCAAGAGTACCGGCAAGTATCCAGAAAAATCCTTGGCCGGGCGACTAGACCCTGTACTTTATTTTTTGGCAGCCGCTAGAGACGAACGCGAACATAGTCTCCTGGAGCGGGAACGATTTCTCTATGGTTACCGCCTGTTTGGATTTGACGAGCAGTGATCTTGCGGTCGTCTTGCTGCTCGAGCCACTGATGCCAGTGTGTCCACCAAGATCCGGAATGATCTACTGCAGTTTCGAGCCAATGATCAGCCCCTTGTCCCAATTCACCGTCGGTCCAATAGCTACGCTTGTTTTTCGCGGGAGGGTTAATAACGCCAGCAATATGACCGGAACCCCCCAATACGAACTCTAGGCGTCCACCCACAAGTTCGGTTCCTAGGAATGTGGATTTCCAGGGAGCGATGTGGTCATCGATTGCTGAAAAGAAATAAATCGGAGTTTTGATTTTGTTTAACTCCACGGGATTCCCGCAACAAATAAACCCGCGTGGCTTTGCGAGATTATTCTTTATGTACATCTGGCTGACGTATGTGTTGTACATAGTTGCTGGAAGGTTCGTCGAGTCTGAGTTCCAGTAAAGGAGGTCGAAGGGTGGCGGTGTTTTCCCCTTGAGGTAGTTGTTAACAACATACGACCAGATTAGATCATTGGACCGAATCATATTGAATCCTAGGGAGAGATTTTTCCCTGACATTACCCCATCTTTTTCAATCTGGACCGCCCGCAGATCGACTTCTTCTTCGTTGAGGAACACACCCAAATCACCGGGTTCAGAGAAATCGAGAAGCGTCGTCAGAAGGGTCGCGGAACCGATACTTGAGTCACGTTTTTTCTGCATGACCGCCAGTGCTGATGATAAAATAGTCCCTCCTATGCACCATGCAACAGCATTTAATTTTTTTTCGCTGGTGATTTCCTTTACAACGCGTGTCGCCTCCAAAATTCCATCTTTGACGTATTCGTCCCACCCGATATGCCTACATTCTGGGGTTGTATTTGCCCAAGAAATTAGGAACACCGTGTTTCCTTGGTCAACACACCACTTCACGAAGGAGTTTTCCGGCTGTAGGTCAAGAATATAAAATTTATTAATGCATGGCGGAACGATTAGTAACGGACGTTGATGGACGGTTTCGGTTGTGGGTTTATATTGAATCAACTCGAATAAATGATTCCTAAAAACGACAGAACCCTCGGAAACTGCTATATTTTCCCCTAAAGTGAAGGCTGACTCGTCGGTCATAGTGATCCGACCTTTCGCGAGATCAGACATGAGGTTTTGAAATCCATCGATAAGACTTTGGCCGTTGGTCTTTATCGCTTCTGTGATGACATCGGGGTTCAAGTTGATGAAATTCGAGGGGCTCATTGCGTCAATGAAATACTGCGTGTAAAACTTTAACCGCTTTTTTTCTTTTCCATCGATAGGCATTGCGTCCGTTGACTTACTGATTACTTCGGCAGTCAACAGGTATGATTGTTTGACAAAGTCAAACACTGGCAATTTTGACCACTCGTCAGAATCAAAGCGAGGGTCTTTTGGCGGTTGGAAATCAACCACCCCATTTACTAGGTCGTTCCATAGTTTGAATTGGCTTTGTTGGTATTTATTTACCATCTCGAGCCATGCATGCGGATTGGTCCAAGGCTGCATTACTAACTGAGACCAGAGATCGGTAAGATTATCTAAAATCTCCGCGGTGTCTTCAGAGCGTACAGTGCTTTGCAGGAAGCGTTTGCTTTCCGCGTTCATGGATTCGAACAGTTCCTCTGGTGCTTTTGGGTTCTCAGTACTCAAGCCACGGTCCTCGTAAAATCTGTGGGAAGTAGTTTATTGTGCAACGCAATAAAAATAAAGCTCACAAGGAAGCTTTTCCTACAAACATAAGAAATCAACGATGTTAGAACATGTGCTGACCACCGTTGATCGCAAGGTTCGACCCTGTTATGAAGCCGGCGCGATCTGATGCCAGAAAGGCAACTGAATATGCGACTTCGTCAGGGTTACCTAGACGCCCAACCGGGATGGTTGAAGCGATCTTCTCGAGTATTTCATCGCCAATAGCTGCGACCATGGCTGTTCTGACGTAGCCAGGACTGATTGTGTTGACGGTTATCCCCTTCGATGCCACCTCTTGTGCTAGAGATTTTGTAAAACCGTGCATTCCTGCCTTTGCTGCGGCGTAGTTTGCTTGTCCAAACTGGCCTTTTTGTCCATTTACCGAGCTAATATTTATCACGCGGCCCCATTTCTCTTCTAGCATGCCGTTGATCACAAGTCTGGTCATGTTGAACACAGAACGAAGGTTTGCGTGCATGACCTGATCCCACTGCTCTAGTGTCATCTTACGGAAGGTCGAATCGCGCGCTATACCTGCATTATTGACTAAGCAATGAATATTCCCGTACGTCTCGATAACCCCATCGATACATTGGCGGGACGACTCGGAGACTGAGACGTCACCATATGCGATATCAAACTCATAGCCGGCAGCTCGCTGATCCTCCTGCCACGCCTTGGCCTTGTCATGGTTGCCCCCGGCGTTGTAGCCAGCAACGACGGTGAACCCTTGCGCAAATAACTCTCGGCAGATTGCTGTTCCGATACCGCCGGTACCGCCAGTAACGAGTGCGATTCGTTTTGACATAAACTTAAAATCCTTGGATAAAAAAAATTGGTGCGATATCGTACAGCAAACAATGAGTACTGTGCCTTTCATGAAACGTTGCGGTGACAAAAACATAGTTGCAGAGACTGTCGACGCATCTGGTTTGAAGTGTCCTGAGCCTGTCATGATGCTCCGAAATGCTCTGCGTAAGGCGGATACCGGTACCTGTCTCAAATTAATCGCGACTGATCCTTCGACGCTACGAGATGTTCCGACGATGTGTCGATTCATGCACCATAAGTTGGTGTCTCAAGAAGAACGCGAGGGTTGTTTTGAATTCGTGGTTTCTGCACGAGGGGTCAAACTGCAACTCTGAAGCAATAGTTGCCACTGTTGGACATGAGAGGAGATTCCAAGGCTCAATTTGTTACGTGTGCCCGGGGGGAGTCGTATCAAAGTGTCGATTAGTTCGTCGTGCGAGATTAGGGTTAGTGGAAGCACAGACCATTGTCTCTCAAATGACTCCAGAGCTCGCGAAAGTGAAGAAATTTTCGGTTGTAGTGTGTTTTTAAAGAAACCTTGAATGAAGGCTTGGAGATTACGTCCGTGCTCGGTCGGTGTGCCCATAGGGCAGAGCCCACCTGATTCGATGGCCCTTTTTTGGATACTGTTGGCGCTAGATATCCAGGCGAGGGTCTGGCTAATAGCCTTGTGGAGTGTTCCATGATGTTGTGTCTCTCCCCACGACTTTAACGATTCCTCGAAATCACTGACTATCGATTTATCGGGGGTGTCGGTGTTGGCTAGTGCTCTCGTGAGTGTCTGCAGAATCTCCGTTGTTGTCTCGGTATATACGATCGTGCTCTCGTTCAGGGCCTTGAACGGGGGTGATACCTTCGCATGGATTCGGTCTGCTTCCTCGCTGTTGGTTAGGAGTTCGATGATGGCCGCCTCCACATCATGTTGTTTGGTTTCTGCTGCAAGTTGGAACCACTCCTTATCACGAAGTTGCAAACATCTGGACAAGCCTGCTCGGATCTTCCACTCATAAATAAGTCGGCTCGATTCCTGTTTTTGCTTACCGAGACTGGAATTGCGTTCTGCGATAAGCGGGAGGAGCCCGCACTCTGCGAGTTCGATTGCGTTCGCGAAACGGATTCGGGTATCACTGAGCCGTACCCGGGGTGAACCAATCTGCGAAAACGGACTGACATCTATTTTTTCTGTCGGTTGGTTCAGAATTCCTGCGACTCGATCTAAATCGTTTTGGTTCAGAGCGCTCGTCTGTTCTAGTTCGTTACAGCCTGAGAGTAACAGAGCGATAAGTGGAAATATTCGATACAAAATGGTGCATATCCTCCAGAATTCACTGCGGTGTTTTTGGTGGTGTCTCCTTCATTTCAATGTATGCGTTTTCCAATTTCTCAAAAAACTCAGCCGAATTATGTCTTCTGGAAAAATCATCGAGACTTGTTGAGAATGGAACCGACCAAATCTCACAAAATAATTTTTCAAGCCTTGTGGTTTCTCTTCAAACCGTTCAAATTGTTCTTGTTCATTCGAAAACCTGTCACAGGGCGAATACCAGTATTCGAAAGCGTCACGTTGTCGCTGCATGTCTGCCACTAGGCAATAGTGTGCCAGCTTGTGAAAAAAACTTCTTACATAATCTTCTCGGAAAAAAAGGATTGCAGGTCGATTTCCTTTTGGTGCTTGATAGAAAGGACCCGATGCTCCACCCTGCATATGAAGTTGGGGGAGCACCTGCTGGAATACCTCTAATACAGTGGGTATCAGGTCATTTTTTGTCATAAGGAGACACTCGTTTATGGCATGGTTCTGGATTGTACTCGGTGTACTAGCAGTTATTGGATCAACTACCTGGATCCTCCCATCATCTTTTGAGAGACGTCAAGGCGAGCGTCGGATGGAGGCATTAAAGCTCGGCATGAAAGTAAAAATCTTGATCGTAGATGACTGGGTTAAAGAACGACTGAATATCGATCGGTTATCTCAGTATCTCATTTGGAGCGATCAAAAACCGCGATCAGCCTCTCTTTGGCGGGTGCCGGGTCGCGGCGAACCTTGGGCATCTCCGCCCGATTCAAAGGGTTGGGATTTACTATCGGGTGACTTCTTGGTCATTCTCGATAACCTCCCATCAGATATCATCGGGATCGGCTCGGAAAACGGTTATGTCTGGGTTGCATTGGACGATGCGAGATCCAATATTGAGCCTATAGCAATCAAGCGCTTTTTAGACGAGATAATGGCGGTTTTGACGCAACGATAGCTGTTTTATTTTCGGCGGGGCTTGAGTCTGTGTTCGTTCTACCGTATTTCTAAAAAAGAAATAAATGCTTGCATCGGAGAGTGGTTTAACCTTTCAATGCGCTGCTGGAAAAAACTACCACAGAGAGAGTATTCAGAAATTCCATGGGAAAATCGCTGGTCATTGTAGAGTCTCCGGCCAAGGCCAAGACTATCAACAAGTACCTTGGTTCAAACTTCATTGTGAAATCGAGTGTGGGTCATATTCGTGACCTCCCGACTGCTGGGGCTTCATCGGCAGAGAAGACCACCAAGACGTCGAGCCTATCAAAAGAAGAAAAAGCGAAACGGCAATTGATACGTCGCATGGGTGTTGATCCCGAGCATGGTTGGACCGCTCGTTATGAAGTCTTGCCGGGCAAAGAAAAAGTAGTTTCCGAGCTCAAGAAGCTAGCGGGTCAAGCAGACCGTATTTACCTTGCGACCGACTTGGATAGAGAAGGAGAGGCCATTGCCTGGCACTTGCAAGAGACCATCGGCGGCGATCCTGAAAAATACCAGCGGGTTACATTTTCTGAAATCACCAAAACAGCGATCCAGGCTGCCTTCGATAGGCCATCAAATGTCGATCTTTATCGTGTTAACGCACAACAAGCGCGGCGCTTCCTGGATCGTGTAGTAGGATACATGGTCTCGCCATTGTTGTGGGCAAAGATTACCCGTGGCCTCTCTGCCGGAAGGGTTCAATCTGTTGCTGTCCGATTAGTCGTTGAGCGTGAGCGTGCGATTCGGGCGTTCGTACCAGAGGAGTACTGGGAGATTTTTGCGGACTTGTCTTACAGAAATAACGAATCACGCTTTCAGATCATCGAATACCAAGGTAAGGCTTTTAAACCAATTAACGGCGATCAGGCTAAGTCCGCTACCGATTCATTGAATAATGCGACTTATCAAGTCGTTGAACGAGAGAGTAAGCCTGGAAAAACCCGTCCGTCTGCACCATTTATCACGTCAACTCTACAGCAGGCCGCGAGTCAGCGTCTTGGCTTTGGGGTTAAAAAGACCATGACGCTTGCACAAAGACTCTATGAAGCTGGTCTGATTACGTATATGCGAACTGATTCCACCTACCTCTCCAAAGATGCAATTCATTCAGCTCGGGTATTAGTAGGTTCTGAGTTTGGTTCCAATTACCTGCCTGAGACGCCAAATTTTTATGCGAGCCGGGATAATGCCCAGGAGGCTCACGAGGCGATAAGGCCGTCAGACGTCCGTAAGAAGGGTGCGGACCTTCATTCGGTTGAACGAGACGCGCAAAGACTCTACGAACTCATTTGGCGTCAGTTTGTCGCCTGTCAAATGACAGCAGCAGAGTACTTGACGACTACCATCAAGGTGCAAGCCGACGGTTATGGACTTAAGACTAGAGGAAAAGTCACAACTTTTGCCGGTTATCAGGCGGTTCTTCCGGTCAACAGCAAGGGTGAGGAAGCGGAGCTCCCGGATGTGCAAGTCGGTGATTACTTGGACTTAATCGTCGTCGACCCGCAACAAAAATTTACCTCACCACCCTCGCGATTTAACGAAGCATCATTAGTTCGTGAGCTCGATAAGCAGGGGATTGGACGTCCCTCGACCTACGCAGCGATCATCTCCACGGTACAAGAGCGGGGGTATGTTGAGATGGACGGCCGACGATTGTTTGCTACCAAGATAGGCGAGATCGTTACCGACCGGCTGATTGAGAATTTTAGCGATTTAATGAACTACGATTTTACTGCAAGCATGGAGGACTCACTGGATAATGTCGCGGAGGGCCGTAAAGACTGGATCGGTCTGCTCGATGAGTTCTATGCCCAGTTTAAAGAGCAGCTGGACTTGGCGGCTAGCCCTGAGGGAATGAGACCGAACAGTCCCACTGAGACCGACATACCTTGTCCGACATGTGATCGATCGATGATGATCCGGACCGCAACAACCGGGGTATTTCTAGGTTGTTCGGGTTATCAACTGCCGCCTAAGGAACGGTGCAAGACTACTATTAATTTGAGCCCCGGAGAGGAAGCGATCCAAGATGGTGATGACGCAGAGACGCTAGCATTGATGGAGAAGGAACGCTGTCCCCTCTGTCAAACAGCGATGAGCTCATATCTTATCGATGAGACGCGCAAGATCCATATTTGTGGTAACAATCCCGACTGTTCGGGGCATACTACCGAAGTGGGGCGTTTCAAGATTAAGGGTTATGAAGGACCATCGATTCAGTGTGATAAATGTGGAAATGAAATGCAGTTGAAGACCGGTCGCTTTGGGAAGTTCTTCGGCTGCACTAATACCGCCTGTAAAAACACTCGAAAGCTATTGAAGAACGGACAGCCCGCACCACCAAAAATGGATCCAATTCCGATGCCTTGGCTGAAATGTCTGAAGGTGGATGACACCTATGTGCTGCGCGATGGGGCGAGCGGTTTATTCCTTGCCGCTAGTGGGTTTCCAAAAAATAGGGAGACTCGCGCCCCGTTAGTGTCTGAGTTACTCAAAGTAAAAGACCAATTGGATCCGAAATACCACTTCATACTGACAGCACCGGTTACAGATCCCGACGGAAATCCCGCACAGGTAAGGTTTTCTAGAAAGGCGAATGCACAGTACGTTATGAGTGAGTCGGGAGGGAAATCAACCAAATGGAAAGCAACCTTTGACAACGAGCGCTGGACGGCTGGTTGATGCGTCCGGTAAGAACGCGTCGACGTGTTCTTGAGTCGTTGGCGAAAGCCAAAGCTCTTGTTGAGGTCAGGGTCGAGAATCGTTTGCAGCATCACGCGCTTTGCGAGGCCGTACTTCACCAAATTGATGCAACTTTCCTTGCCTTAATCCGCCAGGTTGGAGATGCACACGGTTTTAAGCCGGAAAATATTGGCGGTCTCGATGATCTTGTCGTTCAATTAGAGGAGCGTGATCTGGTATCGCTTGAAGCACGGCGGATGAAAACATTGGTCACCGACCCGGAGGGTTGGTGGCGAGTGTTTCGAACACATTTCGCCGAGGTAAATTGCCCTGATGAAATGTCAGGAACAACCGATCTTGAAAGAATTCCATTGATAGACCGTACAGGGCTCGATCAACTTAAAAATGAGCGATATAGCGAATGGGTCGAGGAACTCTCGGATTTAGTAGCAGAGTTCCAGTTGAGATTTGATGAATCCTAAAGAACCGTTCGGATAACGCCAACAGCAAGTCCTTCGATGAAAAACTCGCTGCCTGGCTGGACCACTATAGGCTCAAACAGTTGATTTTCTGAGAGCAGTCTCACGCCTTTATCGCTTTTATCTAATCGTTTTACGGTAATTTCACCATTGATCCGAGCGACTACGATCTCCCCGTGTTTCGCCGTGTCAGCTTTCCGGACCGCGAGGAGGTCTCCATCAAAGATCCCGATATCGATCATCGATTCGCCTTGTACTCGCAGCAAGAAGTCTGGCGCGGATGAAAAAAGTGTAGCCTGGACTGGAACCATTTTTTCGATGTGAGCCACTGAGTCAATAGGTACGCCAGCAGCGACCCGGCCAACGACAGGTAATCCGCGGCCTTCGTTTGGTTTATCGTCAAGAGAAATTAGGCATTGAATTCCACGACTGGCGCCGCTTTGAAGCCGGATAGCTCCACGTCGCTCAAGTGCACGAAGATGCGATTCCGACGCATTAATAGATCGAAACCCGAGGGCGTCGGCAATCTCCGCGCGAGTCGGTGGTCGTCCTTCATCGCGGACTGATTGTTGAATAACCTCAAGAACACGTATCTGCGCTTTAGTCAGTTTAATTTCATTCATACTGTACAAATTATCAGTATATAGACAAAAAGGGAATCACCCGTTGATAAGGTACTCAAGTAAAGCCTTCTGAGCGTGCAAACGGTTGCCGGCCTGAGCCCAAACAGACTCAGTTCGGCGATCAGAAAACAAGTTCGCGGAAATCTCTTCGCCTTCGTGAGCGGGCAGACAGTGAAGGAAGCAGACATCGTTTGCCGCAGAATCGAGAAGTGCGGGAGTGATCTGATATCCATCAAATGCCCGCTTCCGATCTTCTATTTCGTGCTCTTGCCCCATGCTTGTCCAAACGTCGGTGGTCACAACCTGTGCGCCCTTGACAGCCTCTTCTGGATTATCGACGAACGTGATCCGTCCATTTGCTTTCTCGATCCACTCTGGTGATGGTTTATAATTGCTGGGGACCGCGACGGTAAGATCAAATTCAAATATTCCGGCTGCTTCGAGGTAGCTTTGGCATACATTATTGCCGTCGCCGATCCAAGCTACACGAAGATTTCTGATATCACCGAATCGCTCTTGAATTGTTTGTACGTCAGCCAGAAGTTGGCATGGATGGCAGCTGTCAGATAATCCGTTGATAACCGGAACTGTTGCAGCTCGGGCAAAGCGCTCGAGTTTGTTGTGGTCATCTGTTCGGATCATGACTGCACTGACCATCTCTGATAAAACACGCGCGGTGTCTTCCAGTGGCTCACCACGTCCTAGCTGCGTATCTGCAGGTGATAGGAAAATTGCCGAGCCACCGAGCTGCGCCATTCCTGCCTCGAAACTCACACGGGTGCGAGTGGATGATTTTTCAAAGATCATCGCTAGAACATGTTGTTTCAGGGTTTGGTTAAACTGCCTCGCTTGATATGAATTTTTTAACGCATGCGCACGTTCTAACACTTTAAAAAGTGCTGGCGGGGACAAATCATTAAGACTCAAGAAATCTAGTTTAGCCATCACCGTATTCCGGAAAAGCAACGTAGTGTAACATTGGGAGGGGACGCAGGCGAGTACAGGGAGGAAGAGATGAGCACACTTGAAACGATCAAATCACAAATCGAGGAAAATCCTGTTCTTTTGTATATGAAGGGGACCCCAGACCAACCACAGTGCGGATTCTCCTCACAAACTGTGCAGGCTTTGATGGCCTGTGGTCGTCCGTTCTCTTTTGTGAATATCCTTGATTATCCAGATATTCGGGCAGAACTACCTAAGTACGCCGAATGGCCGACTTTTCCGCAGCTTTGGATCAACCGCGAGCTAGTGGGTGGTTGTGATATTGTACTAGAGATGTATCAAGCGGGAGAGCTCAGACCTATGGTGGAAGCGGCTTCCCCCGAATCTTCTGAGTGATCCATGAGCGTAAAGCCGCAGGCTTTAAAGGTTTGTAAAATACCGTTGTTCCTAGCTCTTTCGCTTGGTTTATCATTATATCGCTTCTGTCTGCTGTAATGAGGGCACAGCCGATGTCTCCGCGGAGCGCATGAATAATGGATATCACATCAATACCAAGAGCCTCGTCGTCGAGGTGATAGTCCACCAGAGCGATTTGGATATTTGGGTTTGCGCGGATAGATTTTTTGGCTTCTTCGATTGACGCACCAGTTATGACGGTTGCTCCCCAGCCGTTCAGGAGACTCTTCATCCCCAGAAGAATATCCTTATCATTATCGACAACCAAAATCGTTCGCCCGGTCAATGGCTGTAATAACGAATCACCGCGCTTCGCTTTCGGTTTGTTTAGTGGTTC
>Ga0160422_10002161_pt1 | contig 12299 bp, 26 predicted proteins | sample Fk160mmetaG_FD_108192 | JGI IMG/M metagenome (GOLD analysis project Ga0160422, IMG submission 108192) | Marine microbial communities from the Central Pacific Ocean - Fk160115 60m metaG | ecosystem: Environmental > Aquatic > Marine > Oceanic > Photic zone | place: The Central Pacific Ocean...
AACACAGCTGAAGCTGCTGATGAAGATAAATTAGCTTGGGATAGTATCAGAGCTACAAGAGATCAAATATTAAGAGAGACAGATTGGACAATGACAACTGGAGCCACTGTAGATCAGGCTCAGTGGGCTGCATATAGACAAGTAATAAGAGATATTCCTCAAACTTATAAAGATAAAACTCCTGATGATGTTGTCTGGCCAACACAACCATCAACTGCAGGACCTAATACTTAAATTTTTTAAAAAATTAGTAATAATTTTCAAAAATTAGCCTCTGTAAAATAGAAGAAGCAAATAAAAGATTTCAGTAAGCATGCCGTATATAGGTAATAATCTCAGATCGAATAATGCTTATAAAACGGTTGATGATGTATCAAGTTCGTTTAACGGAAGCACCACAACTTTTGCTTTAACAGTTGGTGGTTCTGCACCCGTACCATTTCCAAAATATGAGACACAATTAATAATTTCTGTTGGTGGTGTAGTCCAAGAACCAGGAACAGGTTTTACATTATCAGGGACAAACATAGTTTTTGGTTCCGCTCCAGCTTCAGGTGAAAATTTCTTTGGTGTAATTTTAGCTGCTGCTGATTATCTAAATGCTGGTGGAACATTTCCTGATGGAACAACTTCAGTTCCTTCCATAACATTTTCTGATGATACAGACACAGGAATATTTAGAAGTGGATCAGGATTAGTTTCTATTGCAGCTAACGGAGTTAAAGTTGCCACCTTTCCAACGAGTGCAGGGAGTTCAGGCCAAGTGCTTTCCACAAATGGCAGTGGTGTGCTCTCATTCGTTGATCAGTCAGGGGGTGGAGCTGTCGGAGGAGGCTCTGACAAGCTGTTTATGGAGAATGGAACAACTATGACAACTAACTACACAATAGGTACTGAATTTGGAGCTACAGCAAATGCTCTAAGTGCAGGTCCGATTACAATTAATGCAGGCGTGACACTCACGATACCTAGCGGTTCAGTATATACGGTGGTTTAAATTATGCCTATTGCAATTAACGGATCAGGTACAATAACAGGAGTCTCGGTAGGAGGGCTACCTGACGGAATAGTAGACACAGATATGATTGCTGCTAATGCTGTAACGGCTCCTAAAAGAGGAACTGGAGCTATTCTTCAAGTTGTTCAAATTAATTATGATTCGGCTAATAATATTACAGATAGCAGTGCTTATCAGGACACAGGATTGCAGGGATCGATAACTCCCACAAGCTCTTCTAGTAAAATTTTAGTAATGGTGTCACAAAGTTTTAGATTAGCTGCTGCATCTAATGATACACAGAATGGTGGTGCAATTATAATCCAAAGAGGTAGTACAACTATAAGTCAAAAGAATGCCTATGAACTTTATAACGCCATTTCTGGTCTTAGTAATACTCAATTTAGTTACGATGTATATAACAATCAAATACTAGATTCACCATCAACCACTAGTTCAGTTACCTATAAAACTAAAGCTATTGTTTATGGGTCTGGTTCTATTTACCTTCAATATGGTGGAAGATCTTACTTAACATTAATAGAGGTAGCAGGATAATGTCTAAATTAGATTTTGATGCAATATTAAAGGCATATCCAGAGACAACAAGAATAAATGATGATCTGGGAGCTTTTAAATCAGATGGAACACAGATAACGCTTGATCAAAGCAAAATAGATGCTGCCAGAGTTACGCTAGATGCTGAAGCTGCTGCTATTAAATACAAGACAGATAGAACAATAAATGGTTCTACAATTTATGCCTCTTTCGGTGATCAGTTAGACATGTTATACAAGGATATTGTTGCAGGTAAACTAGATACAACGGGTACATGGGCAACCCACATAAAAGCAGTAAAGGACGCTAATCCAAAACCATGAGTTCTATTAAATTAACAGCTGATTCTGGAGGAGGTACTTTTGAAATTAAGGCTCCAGCTTCTGGTTCAAATGCAAGAGTATTAACTGTTCCTGATTCAGCAAGCGGTACAGTTTTAACATCAAAGTTTGGTCCAGCTTTTGCTGCTAGAAATAACTCCGCACAGACCATCACTAATAGCACTACTGCCATAATGCAGTTTGATGTAGAGTATTTTGATACTGATGATTGTTACAACACAAGTAACTATAGATTTACTCCTAATGTTGCTGGTATTTATTTAATTAATTCTTCTGTACAAATAGCCTCTATGAATGGAATTATTTCATTAGATATTCGTCTTAATGGTGCTAGATATGCAAACATGGCTATTAACATAGGTAATAATGGTTTACAGACAGTTACTAATTCAGTTTTAGTATCAATGAATGGTTCAACAGATTATGTTGACATAGGTATTTTTCAAAATACTGGTTCTAATAAAGATACAGTGGCTAGTCCAAGTAATAACTTAGTAAACCATTTCAGTGGTTGTTACATGAGAGGTTTAGCATGATTACAGATAACTCTTTATATTGGAGGATTAAAAAAATTTATCCTTCTCTTACAGATAATGATTTTTACCCAATGTCAGGCACTATAGAACTTGTAAATGATTCTGATGGTAAGGGAGATTATATTAAAAGATGGGATCATCCAACATTGACTGAACCAACTGAAGCAGAAATTAAGGCAGTGACATTATGAGTACATTAAAAGTCGGAGGAATCAGAGGAGTATCAGCATCATCAGATGCTGTAAGTATTGATGATGGAACAGGTGCTTTTGATAAAGATGGCAATTCTATTACTTTAGAGCAAAGCAAGATAGATGCTGCCCGAACCACGCTAGATGCTGAAGCTGCTGCTATTAAGTACAAAACTGATAGAACAACTAATGGTTCTACAACATATCCTGCCATAGGCGATCAATTAGATTTACTTTGGCATGCAATAGATGCTGATGCAGACTTAAAAGTTAAGTTTAGTGCATTTTATAATTCTATTAAGGCAGTGAAAGATGCCAATCCAAAGCCATAAATCATGACAAGTAAATTAATAGTTAACAGTTTAAGACATACAGGAGCATCAGCAGATGCAATCACTATGGATGCTTCTGGCAATGTCACCTTCCCTGGAAATGTTACTTGTTCTGGAACTCCATCGGGTTTTGGTGGTATAACAATGGCAGATGCCTATAAAATTACAAGCAGTTTTTCGGGAACATCATATATAACAAGCAATTGGGCAAGAGATACATCCAGAGGAGGTGGAAATATTGGGTCAGCAATGAGTGAATCAAGCGGAGTGTTTACTTTTCCGTCAACTGGTGTTTATTTGGTTCATTTTGCAGCAAGAGGGGCTATAAATAATGCAACCAATAGAGAAGTTATTGCACAAATATTTTTTACTTCCGATAACTCTAGCTATAACGAAACAGCTAACTGTGCTATGAACCAATTTGATAGCAATGCAAATACACACGCTTCATGTAATGTACAAAAAATATTAGATATTACTGATGTTTCTAATCAAAAAGTAAAATTCAGAGTTCAAACTGACAATTCTAATTTCAGTACTTATGGTAGTTCTGATATTGCTTTTACTTTTGTTCAATTTATACGTTTAGGAGATACATAATATGGATTATTCAACAGGCAGACCAAATCACATTGAAGATTACCTCGTCACTATACGTACAGGACAATGGTTTTCTTGGTCAGACCCAACTAATAAAATCTATGCAAATTTAGTTGTAAATGATGGTGGTTCAAAACCTACAGAATCAAATTGCACTTCTGGACTTGCTGCACTTCAAGCAGCTTGGGATTTAGAAAATGATTCATATAAATCTAAAAGGAGGGCAGCCTATCCTAGTCAAGAAGAACAATGGGATATGCAGTATTGGGATCAGGTAAATGGTACAACAACATGGAAAGATACTATTGCTAAGGTAAAATCAGATTATCCAAAACCTAGCTAATTATCTAGACTGGTTAGTTTATAAAAATAACTGTAGAATAAAAATATAAGATTTTTAAAAAAAAATGCAAAAAATTTTTAATGCAATAGCTGTTGCTTCAGGTGTAGTTTCTTTGACCGTTGTAGGAGCTGGATTAGGTATTTATTTAAACAAAGATGCAATCATAAACAACATTAAAGAGGCAGCGTTAGAAGCGGTTACAGGCAGCTTAGGAGATACTTTAGGAGATTCTTTACCGATACCTAATGCAACTGGTGGTGTTATTCCTGAACTACCTAAAAGTCCATTTTAAAATTGTCTGAAATAAATCAAATAAATATAAATAAATTAGAGATAATTCCAATAAATAGTTATATTCATACGCCTATACAAACAATACCTTTTAGCCCTCCTGTAACTTTAACAATTGGTAATCCCATAATTCAAGTTCCAGGTTGTGTTGTTTTTAATCCTGCTAATGAAAAATCAATAAAACTTGTTACTGAAGATGATAGAGGTAATAGAACTTTATGTGATGGAACTGTGCCATATTTCTTTCCGATGGATTATGTTCCTGAAGATTTAGTTTTTGTAGAAGATGTAGCTGCACCTAATATAACTCCAGCTCCAGAATTAGAAACTCCTCAACCTAATCTAGATAATATTCCTCCACCACAAAAAGAAGTTGAATGTCCTGCTCCAAATCAACCAAGAGTTGGAGATCTTACACGTAATGGAGAAGAGAAAGTTATAGGTCATGAACTTAGTGCAGATAAAAAAACTTGCATAGTTTTATACGAACCTACCACCCCAGCTGATAAATATTTACCAAATACATCTCAAGTTAGTACAACTGCAGCAATTGCTGTAGTAGCAACGGCTTCAGCAGCAGCAACACCCTTATTATTAAGATTAATACGTCCGTTATTAAAGCAAGTATTTAAAAAAATTCAGGCTTTATTTGGTAAAAAACAAACAGAAAAATTTAAAGGATTAAAAAGAAAAAAGAAACTTATTTCGGAATCTCGTGCTGATGATTAGGAATAACTCCGTGAGGATTTGCAACTACAATATCCGCACAAATCTGGGCAGCTGGACTTGAAGGATGAAAGGTTACACCCAAGCGTTCTTGCTCCGCACAATGTTTTAATCTTGCCATCTCAAAATCTAATCTTTTATTAGCTAATATTTGCTGATTTAATTGATTCTGAGTATTAGCAGCAGCCAAACAACCTTCATTATGACGCTTATCTAATGGTATGGTTATATTCATACTGATACCCCATCCAATACTGTGATTAGTTTTCTGTCCTGTTCTAGTAGGCTTGTAATAAAGTACACTCCCAGGATTGTCTAATACCCCATCATTATTGGTATCTGAGTTATCAAATACTGGATCTAAATAGCTTTCTTCATAAGGTTCTTTCCATGAATCTTGTAATGTAGCAAAGGGAGTAATGCTAAGAGTTGCCCCCTGACAGGAAACCCCATTTCCGTGAGTATTAGTTATATACGGGCCACTTAAATTTTGGACTGCCAAATTGGATACGCTCCCGGACGAATTCGCCACCGGGTTAGCTGTGGCCGACACCCCTCCCACTTCGTTTGCATAGATAGGAGCACTAAATATATTTAAAGCAAGAAGTAAATATTTTACTGACTGAAGGTTGAAACCGTGTCTGTGACTGAAGTTATTTCTGTTGTTCTTTGTATTATTGTCTGTGATTTTAATCCTGGCTGACTGAGAGTCGTTGTAAGTTGCCACGGTTTGCTTGAATCCGTCACCGTGAAGTTTGGCATGTTGGTTGTATCTAGATTTGTCCACGTCGAATTTACACCATTTACTGACTGTGTAACACTCTGAGCTGGAGGAACCAAGCTACTTGCATCTGTACTAATGTTATTACCTGTTACGGTATATTGCCACCCAGTCTGATAATCAACGACATTTATGGTTTCTGTGACTGTAGAAGTAGTCTCTGTATGGCTCGTAAGACTACCAGTCTGAAAGTTGGGAACGACTGGTACGGCTTCTACAGACGCACTCAGTGAGCTTAACACGACCACAGGTATCACACTTTTCAGGATCTTTATCATCTTGATTTTCTTTGATTGCAAAAGCATGATCCTTTAACTTCATTTGATACTAATCTCACTTACAAACTGTCCTGTGGCTACTGTACCTGCCCCTCCACCTGTAGTGTAATTGTTGAACTTGAATCAATTGTGCCTGCTAATGTGCCTGCAGTTCCTGCTGCAGTTGATGTTTGATTAGAAAAAGCACTAACAGCACCTGTAGATGGAGCAGAAGTTACCAAGGCATCACCTTGGGTAAAACTTTGAGTGAAGCTGAAACTTTCACCTGCTGTAGCCTGAACTGCTGAGAGTGTAGGTATTGAACCTACTCCTGATGTAACTGTTAAAGAACCAATTGAGTTTGTAGCTGAGCCACCTTCAGGTGTATACTGAGTTGTTACGTTGTTTCCAGAAACACTATATGTATTACCTAAACGCTCTACATTTGTTGCTGCAGCATTGACCTGTAACTGTACGCTACTTGATAGTTTATGAGTGATATCTGCCTTTGCTGCTGGTGCAAATATCAATATCAACAAAGGGAGAAATTTTCTCATCTTTCTATACTTATTGTTTGCTATACATAAGTTTACATGAGCGAAACTTAGTATGTAATCGGATTATAAAATGACTGAAAATTTAAAAGAGTCTTCTAAATCACAGCAGAAGAAAAATGTTTTTGCGAAGATTAAGGAAAACATAGATGACAAAGATGAGCAATTAGCCTTTATCTCAGTCGTGGTCAGGCTTGTCGTAATCGCTTGGAGCGGATTTATCGTCAGCCTTAACTACATATCTATCCCAGGATATAGTAATGAACCCAAGGATATAACTTTTCCAGCTTCGATTCTGACAGCTACGCTTTCAAGTTTTGGTGTTGATGCATCACGAGGTAAGAGTCAAAAAGCTAAAGATTCAGCTGGTAAATCAGATGCAGTTCATACTCAGATATTGCGTATAGAACAAGCTCCTATCAAAGTTATTACCGATAATACTAACAAGTGACATGTACTACAGACAAAGAAGAAACTGGGGAGTAATAGCTTTAGTAAGCATCTTAGGAATATCTAATCTTTCTTTAATGAATTCTTTAGTTTCTCAAAAGTTTAAAAGTCCTTTTCCTAATTTAAATTTACCAGTAGGTCCTTATACAAGTTATAGAGTTGTTACTTCAGAGAAAGGATATAGCATCAGCTACAAAGCTAATGATCCCAAAATCCTTGCAAGAACTAAACTAGTTGATGAAGAAAAAGGATTATTTAAAAAAGATTCTAAATTTAGTTTAAGAGAAACTTATACCATGAATGGTGAATCATCTTCAGGACAGCCAGAGGGTTCTGCGATGACTGATAAAGATATAGCTTGCATAAAGGTAGAGGGAAGCGGTAATGCAACTGGAAGGGTTGTAGGAGCCTCTGTAGGAGTTAAAGCAGCTCCTGTGGTTAGTAATATACCAATTGTCGGATGGTTAGCAGCTGGACTCGTTACAATGTTTGCTCAAGATAAAGGATCTGAAATAGGTGGGGATATAGCTAGAAATTATAACGACTGCTAGTAGCTAGATAAAATTTAGGAAGCTATACTCAAATTAATAGAATATTTACTATGTCCTGCAAAGTTTCCTTAGAAAAATTAGAAGATACGTTAAAACAATTAACGGAACAACAAACCAGTATGGCTAATGATATTAAGTTAAAAGATTTGGATTTAAGTCAGACAAAAGAATCCTATCTAAAAGTCCTAGGAGCCATTGAAATAGTTCAGTTTCTTAAAAAAGAAGTAGAACACCCTCCAGAAGAAGAGCCAAAAATTGATATTGCTGAGGTCACATGATATGTTGTCGGAGATGAATCAAGAAAGATATAAAGCTCTTAGATTGTTAGCCGATCATATTCGAACCCCGTCCCGTGATTTATCTTTAAATGCAATATTCAACGATGTAAAAGATGAAGATTTAAAGTGGGTGACTGAAAAAATTCATTATTATTTATTAAGATTGTTAGAAGAATCAGACTGTGAGATAGAAGAAGAGATTGAGTTAGTGTCATTAATGGAGTAAAAGATACATTTGTGCAAGTTTATGCAGCATAGAGTTTTCTCAAAGCTGCATAATATATGATTAATTGCGAGCAGGATCTACTAGTCAACCTAATTGAATTATCTCCACGTAATGCTCGACGAAAATTTAGACAGTCAATATTTGAGTCATGGGAATGGAAGTGTGCATATTGTGATAAAGAACTAGATACAAAATCTGCAACCATTGATCATATAGTCCCAAAATATAAAGGTGGTCATAATGTTAAATCAAATATGGTTTGTTCTTGTTCCAAATGTAATAGATCAAAGGGATCTGTATTACTAGAGGATTGGTATAATCCTTCTAATTCTCACTATTCAGAGGAAAGACTTGGTAAAATAAATCATTGGATAGAAGATAATAGTGCTCCTATTAAGCTTGTATCTTTAGATAAAGCTACTCCGTATATAACAAATGACTTCTACATTGGATGGATCTCAAGCTAAAGCTAAGGACTTTTTAAAAAATAAAAGCCAGGCAGTTGCTGAAAGAATGATGGCATTACAAAAGGCACGTATGCCTGATGCTCTTGAAAGGACGGAAGGAAAGCAAGGACAAGACATTAAGACTAAAGTAAGGGAAGGTACTATCAAAATTATTTAATGGACAGTGTAAATCCAAAGGACAGAGCATACGTTAATGATCTAGTCATTCAATGTTTGAGAGATTCTATATTTGTTTTAGAAACAACTAGATTGGTTCATTGGGGTTTAAATGGCTCTAAATTTTATCAAATACATCTTTTAACTGGAGATATACAAGATGAGATGCATGCAGGTGTAGATGCCATTGCAGAGCATGCCAGATCAATAAATGTAATGACACCTCTTGGAGTTGAGAATTTATTACGAACTAGAATGCAAGAAATAGATATGAGTAATCCATATGACGAAGATAAAATCATCTTAGAATTAAGTGTGGCTCATAACGTGCTTGCTGGTCTTTTTGAAGAGTTAGCAAAGTATGCTGGTATGATTGGTGATGATCTCACTCAAGATATGGCAGCTGATCGTGGTCGAGAGCACAAAAAACATCAGTGGCATCTTAGATCGACACTGACATATAAGTACGAGACAGAAGAGGATGTCGTCGCAAACGAAGAGAGCAAAAGCTAAAAAACTTTCAAAGGAACATTTGAAATGTAATAAGCCAAAGAGGACTCCAAGTCATAAGACAAAGTCTCATGTCGTAAAAGCTTGTAAAGATGGAAAAGAAAAGATAATTAGATTTGGTCAGCAAGGAGTAAAAGGAGCAGGTAAGAATCCAAAATCAGAAAAAGATAAAGCTAGAAAGAAATCATATTATGCAAGACACAATGCTCAGGATCCTAATCCCGATAAGTTTTCTGCTAGATATTGGTCACATAAAGTGAAGTGGTAATTAAATAAGACTCCAACTTCTCCACCATTTAGTAATAATATATTTTGATCCTTTGATTGGTGGTAAGGCTTCATGCATAGTTTTATAGTTAGGGAATCCATTTATATATAAGTTATTCCAGCCTATTAATAAGCCTTTTTTTGGTTTAATTTTTAAATTTAAGTATTTAAAATAAGTTTCTCCTCCTTCTTCTACGTCATTTAAATAAATCATTGTTGTCCATGTCCTTTGCCCCATCCATTCACAATAGGTTTTATATTCATGATTAAAAGGTGAGAAAAAATCATAATGCTCTTTATAGTATTCCCCTACTTCATATTTTTGAGCCTGCATAGTTTCACCAAGAAATGGTTCCAACTTCATTAAATTAGCTATTTTTTTATCAATACTTAGATAGAAAGGATCTAAAAAATAATTTAAATCTGAAGTTTTACTAGTTCTATAGTTGTTTACAAGACAAGTATCACCTTTATCAGCTACAGTAGAAGGTCTAAGATTTCTTGATATCATTGAAATTAACTGATCACACTCATCTGTAGATAAAAAATTTTCTTGTTTGTATATTTGAGTAAATGGATAATAAATTCTTTGAGCTTTTTTGGTGATGTTATTTTTGTAAAATTCTTTATAATTTATTTTTTTAGGCTTTTTTTTAAATTTAGATAGAATTTGTAATTTTTTTATTTGATCATCATTTAAATTATAAGTTTCTTTAAATCTTCTCTCCACTTGAGTTTTACTTGCACCACTTATAGAAGCCTCTATGAAGTATCTAACTAAGTCCTCTATTGTCATTATAAAGTTCTACTAGTCTTAGAATACAATGAAATACATAAAATACAAATGGGATCTATTGCTGTCAGTTTTATTATTCTTTTTGGTAGTAGTTATGGAATTAGTTCTGTTCTTTTAAAAAAGAACATCAGAATACATGACCCTAGTTACAAAGATCAAATTATTGCTACAAGAGTGTATAGAAAATAATTAGTTTGTATAGCGTTGCTCCTTAATTCACTGTTGGTAATATATGTATAAAGGTTATAAATTATATGGAAGTCAATCTCCCAGTGGATCAAGAATTTGCAATTCATGCTGCTGCGATCGCAATCCAAACTTTAGACCGAGTAGAGTTAGAAGAGGCATTTATTGAGCTTTTACATCAAAAAGCATTGGATCGGCAAATGTTTTATGGCATTATGAAAGATCACGGCATAGATGCAGACATTCAATTTCAGTTCTCAACTGAAGGTCAAATTTCTTAAAAAACATGGCTACAAGAAGAATTAACGGAACCCTTGACACATTCAGTGTTGACACTGGATCAGAAATTACATACGTAGGTGGTTCGACCACTGGTGACAGAAGTGATGATGTCAGAGGATTTGAAGTAAATCCTGGTGGTACAGGTAACATCATTGTCAATCTTGAAAAGACATCAGGTATTCGCAATGTTCAGATATTTCAAAAAGATGCTTTTGATGGAAGTAGTTCTCCAGCTGGATACCAAAGGTTTTTTGATATAGAGAAAGCAGGTAAAGGAAAAGGAGCAGTCGGCATTACAGTTACTAATGCTGGTAAAGATTATGTTGTTTTACTCACATATGATGGTTATTCTGAAGTGAGTTACAACGGCACTGTTGAAGTTCCCTAAATATCCATTTTTTTCCGAAAAAGGTTTTAAATTAACAAAATCTTATACTCCAGCAAGAACTTTTCTTGGTTTAGGAAGATATGCAGCTTATCAAGACTTTGGAGAAAAGGCTTGGAAAATCGGATATGGAAGTTTAGAATTAGAAGGTCATGCTCTTAATTCAAAAGATAAAGCTACTCAAGAGGATATAGATAAACAATTTTATTTAGATTTAAAAGAATTTTCTAATAAACTAAAGGACTATGTCTTTGTTAATTTAAATAATAATAGAAGGGCAGCACTGTTAAGTTTTGCTCATAGTATTGGTATTCAATCTTTTAAAAATTGCAAATTATTAGAACTTATTAATAGTTATTCTTCAAAAAGTAAAATTATTAAAGAATGGAGTCCTTACATAAATACCTATTGGATGTCTGGAGGAGATCTAATGATTGCTAGAAGACGGGCAGAATTAGATATGTATTTTGCTGCAGATAAAGAAATACCAACCTTCTATCGTCATCAATGTCATACTGAGGCATGTTTATTAAATCTAGTAGAAACTTATAATGGATCTTCTAATCAGATTAAAGGAATAGAGTATTTAGAAAAAAAATTTAAAGAATTTGATCCTTCAGGAGAGATTTTACGTCGGTTTTTTCGTTACTGGAACGAGAAGCCAAGTGGTCTAGGATCTCCGAAGCGAGCCAAGGTTGATCTCTAAGATAATCTAAAGCATCAATCAACTCTAATTCAGGTGTATAATTTTCAATTAAATCTTTATACTCCACATTCATCCTCCTGTGGTATTGGTTTTTGATGAAGAGGAATAGTTACTGATTTAAAACCCTCCTCAAAAATTTCTCTGTCTACATTATAAAGTTCTTTATGTTTTTCATCATTCATTCCTATTTTAAGTAATACTAAATATCCAATTAAATCATTTACAACATCTTCATCATCTGCAAGAAGTCCAGCACCCTGCATTATTCGATTTAATTTATCATCAATTCGAACCAGTAATTGCTCTACTGGAGAGGATTTGCTAAAAACCCTACATGGTTTTAGTGCAGAATTACCATACTTTCTATTTTTATGGATCAGGAGTTCTTTGATATCATCACAGACTCCACTAATTTTAGTTTCTGATTCTGACATAGCCATGTTAATTCCTCGTAGAATGTCTCTATGAGTAAGTTTACTAGTAGTTACGACGTTGACAATCGTTACAGGTTCTATAAGTCACTGAATCCTAA
>Ga0160422_10002162_pt1 | contig 12296 bp, 17 predicted proteins | sample Fk160mmetaG_FD_108192 | JGI IMG/M metagenome (GOLD analysis project Ga0160422, IMG submission 108192) | Marine microbial communities from the Central Pacific Ocean - Fk160115 60m metaG | ecosystem: Environmental > Aquatic > Marine > Oceanic > Photic zone | place: The Central Pacific Ocean...
GCCGTGCCTGCGCCCTTCTCGAGCACAACCTCACAGCCGAGGGAAATGAACTTCTTGACGGTTTCCGGCGATGCCGCCACGCGGGTTTCCCCCGCTGCGGTCTCCACCGGGATCAACAGTATGGGCAAGATCGTGATGCCGCCGACCCAGGCGAGATTACGAGGTCGCGGGCAGAGGCCTGCATCTTTTCTGAAGAAGCGGCTCCACCAGCGAGGCTGTGGCTATGCAAAGGGTCCTGTCTGATACAGCATGGGACTCACCGCAATCGAATGCCCTGATGGCGTTTGCCACAGTCACCATGGCGGCCATGCCGTGGAGCGCGACACCATGGAGCGTCTCCTAGCCGAGCACGGACGCGAGTGGTGCGAACGACTGGCGGAACGCATCTATGAGATGTCGGTGGACACCTTTTCCCAGACGGTGATGCCGAGCCTGCATGCCGCGGGCTGGCAGCGGCGACATCTCGACTGGGAGTTCAAGCTCAGGGAGCTGGATTCCGAGCCCGACCGAACGCTGGTGGACGGGATCATCAACGCCACCGAAAGCTTCCTGCGCAGCAGCGAGGTTCATCGCCTGTTCATTCAGGAGCTCGTCCAGGGAACCTTTGATGAAGCCTCTGACGATCACCTGCGCACTGAGGCCGTCAGGCACTTGATCGATCAGGAGATCCTCACCCTGTTGGAAGAGAAAAAAACCACACTGTTGGATCGCCTGAGCGCCCGGCTGCTGGACCGGGCAGGTGGTGAGATGAATCGGGCTCACCAGGCGGCGGAAGACGGTCTGATGGAAGTGGAGCGGTTGCTGCGCAATCACACGGAATCCCTCTGATTCCGGGTCAACAACCCACACGGTCAACAGGTGCAGGGTCGGGGAGCTTCAGAAGATGGGTTGAAGCTCCTCCTCCACGGCAACCGATTGAAAACGACGTCCCTGATGGCGAAGCTGGCGTGCACGCAGGATCAGTGGATCGAGGTCGCAGTCGAGAGTCCAGCAGCGTTCCAGGCAGCGGCGTGATTCAGAGCTGGAGGATGAACAGGTATGGCTTCTGGGCATGGCGACAGGGGCCCGAACCCCAAGGGGTGATGGTCGGAAGGTAAGGGTGGCGCAACCGATTGGAATGGTTAGAAAGACCTATCTTTCAATGTTCCCATCGATACCCCGTCCTTTGCCCTTGCGGGGCGACCTCAAGGCAGGGCCATTCGCCCTAGACAGTGGCAGCAGCAGCTGATTCAGCTGCTGCGCAGACGGTTGCAGCCCCACTCCACCGCAGGGCGTGATGTGTTGATTCATGCCGGGCCCGGTGCCGGCAAGACCCTTGGGGCACTGCTGGCCTTCCAGGCGATGCAGGCGGAGGGCTGCATTGAGCACGCTGTGGTGTTCTGTCATCGGACCTCGATCCTGTGCCAGTGGAAGGAGGCTGCATCTCGACTTGGGATGCATCTGGAGCTCTGGAACGGTGCGAACAGCGCGTCGAACGCCGCTGATGGATGGCTGGTGAGCTACCAGGGTGCAGGACGACAGCAGCTGCCCCTCAGCGAGGACCTGAACCGATGGAACAGCGACACGCTGCTGGCCATTGCCGATGAGGCGCACCATCTGGGAGTCGACCCAGAGGAACCCGATGGCCCTGTCTGGGGACGAACCTTTCTGGAGCTCAGTCACCGGGCCCGGCTGCGTCTCGGACTGACGGGCACACCGTTTCGAGCCGACAATCTCGCCTTCTGCGCTGCAAGACGCGTGCGTGTCGAGGAGGCCGGGCAGTTCATCGAGCAGATCCAACCGGATCTCTCGGTGGAACCGAGGGAACTGATCAATGCAGGCGACGTGCGACCGCTCGAATTCCGTTTTCAGGACGGCTGGGTGGAGCATGGCCAGGAGGGCATCCCTGATCGGGAAGTGTCACCGCTGTCGGCGGAACAGCGCGAAAGCTGGAGAGCGAGGAATCTGCGCAGGGCCATTCGCCTCTCCGACAGCAGCAGCATTGCCCAGCAGCTGCTGCTGAGGGCCCGCAAAAAGCTTGAAAACGTGCGCCAGCGACACCCCCGCGCCGGGGGTCTTGTGATCGCCAGAGACATCGACCATGCGCGCAGCATCACGCGGCTGCTCGAGGAGGAGGGAGACCGTGTCGACCTGGTGCACTCGCAGAACCCTGAAGCGGCGGAGCGACTTCAGGGTTTTCAGACCGGAGCTGCCGACTGGCTTGTGAGCATCGACATGTGCGCAGAGGGGTTCGACGCTTCGCGCCTGAGGGTCGTGGCGTATCTCACCACGGTTGTGACCCGCAGTCGCTTTGTGCAGGGGATCACACGGGCCGTGCGCATGTGCGGAGACCGGGCCGCGCTGGAGTCGGTGCCCCGTGAACCCTCCTATGTGTTCGCACCGGCGGACCCGCTGCTCATGCAGTACGCCAGGAGCTGGTCCCTTTCTGAGCCTTATCGCATCGCAGCACCGGCGCCACCGGGGAGCGACGAAGACACGATCTCCGCCGGCGCCTGGCGCGGGCCAACACTCCCCATGGAAGCGGTTGAAGACGGCGCAGGGGCGGTCATCCGTATGCGAACTCCGCAATTACCGACATTTCTGCAGCGTTGAAAACATTTTTATGCAAGAAAAAATGCGACGTTCTGCGAATTCGGGCGTGATGGGCACCTATCAACCATCAACCTGGTCACCATCTGGGAGACAGACATGGATGCAGCCTTAGAACGTCGTGTAAGCGTTGCTACATGCTGGGCTTCAACTCGGATTGCAGTTCTTGATAGCGCTGAGCGCTATGAAGACAGCTACGCACTGACTCAGGAATTCAGAGAATGGATCACCTGTCTGGGCGAGCATCCCGAACTTCTTGAGGACTCTGTGATGAGCGCCAAGACAACACCCGGGAAGCGCCGACACCTGGAACTGGGAGGCGCAGCGGACGACGCTCTCGAAATCTAAGGAAAACCTTAAACTTCACTTTTTCAGGTTTTTTGTCAAATAAATCACACTCGCAATTGTCCGCCGGGGATGTCGTCGCAGCACTCCATATCGTCCAGCCACGGGCCGCAGACAGGCCTCTCGCGACCCGAACGGGGCGACGCAGCGCGTAGAGTCAACTCATAGTCACTCCGCATAAGCCATGGCGGTCGAAAATCTGGTGATCGTGGGGTCCGGACCCGCCGGATACACCGCTGCGATCTATGCCGCTCGCGCCAACCTCAATCCTCTGCTGATCACTGGGTTTGAGCGTGGCGGCATTCCAGGCGGGCAGTTGATGACCACCACACATGTGGAAAATTTCCCCGGGTTTCCCGACGGCGTTCTCGGACCCGACCTGATGGACCTGATGAAAGCCCAGGCGACCCGCTGGGGCACACGTCTGCTGGAAGCTGATGCGGAACGGATTGACCTGGGTCAACGGCCTTACCGCATTGACGCCGATGGTCAGACACTCGAGGCTCAGGCAGTGATCATCGCCACAGGAGCCAGCGCCAACCGCCTGGGACTCCCCAACGAAGAGCGCTTCTGGAGCAAGGGCATCAGCGCCTGCGCAATCTGCGATGGCGCGACACCTCAGTTCCGCAACGAACAGCTGGCGGTTGTGGGCGGTGGCGATTCAGCCTGCGAGGAAGCCGTCTACCTCACGAAATACGGCAGTCAGGTGCATCTGCTCGTGCGCTCGGATCGTCTTCGAGCCAGTGCAGCCATGAGTGACCGTGTTCAGGCCAACCCTCAGATCACGGTGCACTGGAACACCCAGGTTGTCGATGCCGTCGGCGACGACTGGCTGAGCGGTTTGACAATCCTTCGCCGAGACAGCGGGCTTGAAGAGCAGTTGTCTGTTCGCGGGATGTTCTACGCGATCGGACACACACCCAACACCGAGCTGGTGCGCCATCAGCTCAACTGCGATGACGCCGGCTACCTGGTCACGAAGCCAGGTCGCCCGGAGACATCCATGGACGGCATCTTCGCCGCAGGCGACGTGGCTGACTCAGAGTGGCGTCAGGGTGTCACGGCCGCTGGAAGCGGCTGTCAGGCCGCCCTCGCGGCCGAGCGTTGGCTCAGTCATCACAATCTCGCCTCCCTGGTGAGCCGCGAGCAGACGGAACCTGCCATGTCCGAGACCCCTCAGATCACAGCAGAAACCACCGAAGCCACCTACGACCCCAAGGCGCTCTGGCAGAAAGGAAGTTATGCCCTGCGCAAGCTTTATCACGACAGCGACAAGCCGTTGCTGGTGGTATACAGCTCGCCCAGCTGCGGCCCCTGTCACGTGCTGAAACCTCAACTGAAGCGGGTGCTCGAGGAGCTGTCAGGAGAAGCTCAGGGCGTGGAGGTCGACATCGAGGTCGACCAGGAGATCGCCCAGCAGGCGGGAGTGAATGGCACCCCCACCGTGCAGCTGTTCTTCGGCAAGGAGCTCAAGCAACAGTGGCGTGGTGTGAAGCAGAGGAGTGAGTTTCTGAGCGCAATCCGCTCCGTGCTCCACGAGAGCTGATCTCAACGGCGGCGGGGGCCCCCGGGACGGTTCCCGCCTGGACGTCCTCCGGGTGCTCCAGCATTGCGTTCCCGATAGGTGATGCGGCCGCGCGTGAGGTCATAAGGACTGATCTCGACTAGCACCTTGTCACCGGCAAGCAGCTTGATGCGGAATTTCGTGAGCTTGCCCGCAGCCCGGCAGAGACATTGATGACCTGCGGGCTGCTCCAGGGTCACCAGGTAGAACCCGTTGCCCTGTTCCTTCTCAATCACACCCGAGGTTTCAATCATGCGCCGGCAATGACCTGTGAAAGACCTGGCCATTTTAGAAGGCCGCCCGCATGCCGATCAGCCCCGGGATGGATGCTCTCTCCCTAAGGTCTGCTGGACCTGAACAACAGTGATGATTCTTCCTCCCCTCACCATGGATCTGGGGCTTCTGATGATTTCCATCGGTGCTGTGAACCTCTGGCGTGCCCGACAGAAATCCACGTAACCTTCTGAAAACGCCGAACCGCCGTGTCCGAGTCCGCACTCGTTGCCTTTGCTGCCCTCGCGCAGTCCGATTCCCAGGTCCGCGAGCAGGTGCGTCAGGCGGAGACTCCCATGCATGTGGTGGATCTGGCCAAGGAAAAGGGCCACGTGTTCACCCAGGCCACGATGATGAAGATGCAGGCTGAAAAGATGAAGCACCTGCATGACGATCACATCAATGATGTGTCCAGCTGGGGCGAAGCCCTCCTGCTCTGCTTCGGAACCCACCCCTGACGCTTCTTCTGCACAAGCCGTATGGAGTGCTGAGCCAGTTCACTCCTGAGTCAGGCAGCCGCTGGGGTTGCCTGTCTGATTGGGTGACCTGTCCAGGGATCTACCCGGCAGGTCGTCTCGATGCGGATAGTGAGGGGCTGCTCCTGCTCACCAGCAACGGTCGCCTGCAACACCGATTAACGGATCCTCGCTTTGGGCACTGGCGCACCTACTGGGTTCAGGTGGAGGGTCATCCAGCCCGCTCGCAGCTTGATGCGCTCAGGGATGGGGTGATCGTTCAAAAGCAGCGAACCCGACCTGCAAGAGCGAAGCTGCTGGAGTCTCACCACTGGGAAGCTCTGCCGGATCGGGATCCCCCCATCCGCACGAGGCTCACAATCCCGACGACATGGATTGAGCTGAGCCTGAAGGAAGGGCGCAACCGTCAGGTGCGGCGCATGACGGCAGCCGTGGGCCTCCCCACCCTGAGGCTGATTCGACGCAGCATCGACCTGATGGATGCGGGGCTGCCCCTCAGCATCGACGGGCTTGCACCGGGTCAGTGGAGAGAGATTGAACGCAGTGAAAAGCAGCGTCTGATGGCGCTGCTCAGGCTGTAGGGAGAGTGCCCGTGAGCGTCACAGCCCTGAACTCAATGCCCTCCACCACTCGCCAGGGCTGTTCCGAGCGATCGGCGTAACCAACAGCCTCGAAACCGAGCGCCTGAAAATCCGCCAGAAAGGCGCTCTCCAGCCAGGCTCCGCTGATGCACCCACTCCAGAGCTCCGGGTCCTGCTGGAGGTGAAGCGGAACCGGGCGGTCACAGACAATATCGCTGATGGCAACTCGGCCTCCGGGCCGAAGAACCCTGCGGATGTTGGCCAGCAGCGCTGCACGGGAGGTGGGATTGACCAGATTGAGCACACAATTGCTCAACACAACATCCACGCTGGCCGTTGGGATCAGGGGCTGGCCGCCCGCCGCAGGAGCATCCAAGGCCTCGATTGCACCCTCCAGGAATCGCACATTGCTGAAACCAATCCGCTGAGCAACCAGGGGAGCAGCGGATCGGGAGAGGGCCAGCATGTCGGCATTGCGGTCCACGCCGATCACGGATCCTGTCGACCCCACAACCTGGGCACAGATGAAGGCGTTCTTGCCGCTTCCGCTCCCCAGATCCAACACCGTGTCGCCGGAACGCACCCAGCGGGTCGGATCCCCGCAGCCGTAATCACGCTCCACAACCTCATCCGGAATGACCGTGAGCAGGGACGGGTCAAAGGCCACCGGGGTGCAGAGGCAGGCCTCCTGTTCCAGTGCTGCCGCGCCGTAACGGCTGTCAACAGCCTTGGTCTGATCGAGGGTGGGTCCGCAACATCCTTCACTCATCAGCCCAGGGCCTCCTGTAGTTCGCGCACCGTCGACCACTGACCGTAGTAGTAGTTGGCGCTGGCACGCCGGTCGCTGTCTTCAAGGCCATCAAAGGCGTCAAAGCCAACATTGCGCCAGAGGTCGTGACCGCAGGCCCGATCAAGCTCCGTCTCCGCTTCCCGGGCGAGGTTGTCGAGACGTCGCTGCAGATTCTTGACTTGGGCAACAGACATCGTCAGCAAGCGAAACAAATCGATCTTAACGAAAAACAGTACAAATCAACTACTGGCATGCCGCTGGTGTGTCAGAAGGGAAGCTTTTTCTTGGCATCCTTGTCGAGGTCGGCCTCCATCGCCCGCAGGCGCTTGAGGATCGTGTCGTAGTACTCCTTGATGTAGTCCTCCAGATGCGTCACCTCTGCGGGATCGACCCCAAAACTGCTGTAGGTCTCCTCCATCGGGGCATCGAGTGAGCCACCGCCACCTGTGACCTCTGCGAAAGCGAGGCGTTCGGCCACGTTGACTGCGGGTTCGAAGAAGGAACACAGTCCCTCCGTGAGACGCATCAGCGCCGAGGGAACCCGAAAAACACGGGCTGATTTGCCGGAAGCAAGCTCGCAGAGCTGCACCACCTCTCCGGTGTTCCACGCTTTGGGACCAACGACGGGAAAGGTTTTGCGAACGGTCTCAGGATGCTCCAGGGCAGCGACCGCAAACCGTGCCATGTCCTGCGTGTTCATGTACGCAATGGATGTGGGACTGCCACTCACCCACACCGTCTGACTCTCGAGCACCGGGATGGCGAACTGGCTGATCACCCCCTGCATGAACGCGACACCCTGAAGCACCGTGTAGTCGAGCTCGGACTCCTGCAGGAGTTTTTCCGTGCAGTACTTGATGTCCATCAAGGGGACTTCGCGATGCTTTTCGGCCTCCAGCAGTGAGAGGAACACGAAACGCTTGACGCCTGCGCGTTCGCAGGCCCTCATCAGATTGAGCTTTCCGTCCCAGTCCGTTTCGTAGACGCTCTTGGGATCATCAGGACGGCTGGTGGCGGCATCAATGACCGCATCAACTCCATCGAGTGCGTAGTCAAGACTTGCAGGAATCAGAAGATCACCGCGGGTGAGCTCACATCCCCATTCCTGAAGAAAGGGGGCCTTCCTCGGCGTTCTCACCATGCAACGGACATCGTGACCCTGATCAAGAGCCCTGCGGGCAATCTGCCTCCCCAGGGTTCCCGTTCCACCAACCACCAGAACCTGCATGGGGGCTCACAAAGGCAAGGGGAGCTTAGTTGGCGCACCCTCGCAACGCGGGTATCAGTCCTTCTGGAGCTTCAGAAGAAGGGCGCCACCTGCCAGGCCCACGGGAATCAACACCCAGAACACGGCTGCAATTCCGAAAATTTCCGAAGCCATTGAGCGCAAAGACGATCGGCATCCATTTAACGATCTCCAGTCACCTGATCGAGGCATCGCTGTAACAACACCTCCAATGGAGCATCGGTTCGCAGCTGACCGGCCATCACACCGCTCACGCTGGCTTGGTGCCCAGCATCGATGAGCGCCTGCACCAGCGTTTTGACCGCTGGTGGACCACCGATGGCCAGCCGATGGGCCAGCTCATCCGTCGACCAGCAACAAACCGGCAGACCGCAATCCCGCTGCAGGCGAAGCAGCAGCCTCCGGCCCGCTGGTGCCAGCACATGTGGACGCGCGTCTGCCAGATCGAGCAGCTGAGCCAGCAGCTTCGGTGCCTGAAGCGGTCCGATCCAGAGCGGTCCTGTCACCGCCCAGCGCCCCTGCCCGTCGGCACAGGCACAGGACCTCCAGCCTGACAGCTTGAGCAGGGGTTGCACCACCTGATCGCCACAGTGTTCGCAGCGGGCCAGCAGCCCCAGCTGCTCCTCTTCCGAGGGAGCAACGCGCCGACGCAAGCGCACAACAACTCGGAATGTGCGGCCATCGCTGTAACTGGCAACGGGCTCCAGGCCCCTGCCCAGCAGCCAGGCTTCCCTCGCCAGCGCAGCAAGCTGGAGGCGCAGAGCACACTCCCAGCTGGCGGGGTGAGCCCTCGCTGCAGCACCGAAATGACGCACGGCGCCGGGCCTGTCATGCCCTGTGGGTGAGCGTCCGTCGGTGCTGGCAAGAATGAGCAGGCCCCCGAACCGGAGAACTGAAAGCGCTGACTGGAGCAGCCTGTTCGGACATCCGAAGGCATCGAGATCAATCAGATCGAAGCGGATGTGATCGAGGTAGGCCTGCTTCAGAAGTCGCTCAGCAGACCGGTGACTGGTCCTGACGGTGAGGCCTGCACAGCCCTGCAGGGGACGCAGGTTCGACTCCAGCAGGTCGCCGCGGTCCGGATCGGCATCATTCACCCAGAGATCAACATCTGATCTGGCCTCCGGCCAGGCCTCGAGACCCCAGCGAAGTCCTCGGATACCGCAGCCAGCCATCAGATCGAGCCAACGCAGTGGCCCCTTGCTCAGCGACGCCTGATGTGCAGCCAGCAGCACCGCAAGATCACGGGAGGGGCGTGACGGCACCCGAAAGAAGCCGGGTCCCGGCCGCAGGCAGGCAGCTCCTTCGCGATAGTGAGAATCCGGCGTTTCCAGGCGCGTGCACGCTTCCGCTTTCCAGCCTGCCTCCACCGGTGCCGACTGGGGCGACTGCAGTGAATGGACCTGGATGGAACTGCGCTGCCACTGGCGCGTGCTTGGGAGCCCCTCCGCCCCGCCGCTCGTGTTGGTGCATGGGTTCGGTGCAAGCAGCAGCCACTGGCGACACAATGCAGAGCCGCTGACAGCAGCCGGTTACAGGGTGTACGGCATCGACCTGATCGGATTCGGGCGCTCTGACCAGCCGGGACTGAACCGTCGTCGCGCCCTCGACAACCGGCTGTGGGCCAAGCAGCTGGCAGCGTTCATCGATGAGGTGGTGCAGCAACCGGCTGTTCTCGTCGGCAATTCGCTCGGTGGCCTCGCCGCTCTCACAGCTGCAGTGCTCCGTCCTGACCTTGTCAGAGCTGTCGCTGCCGCTCCCCTGCCCGACCCCACCCTGCTGAGCCCGATGCCGCTGCGCCAATCCCGCTGGATGCGGCGATTGCAACGCACCACGGTGAAGCTTGTCTGCCGCCTGCTGCCGCTGGAACTGATGGTGCCGCTCATCAGCCGAACGCCGCTGCTGAAGGCCGGACTTCAAGGGGCCTATCGGCGATCGATCAGATCCGACAGGGAGCTTCTGCAGCTCATCGCCCATCCGGCGCGACGCGTCACAGCTCCGAGGAGCCTGCGTGCCATGAGTGTGGGGATGGCTCTCCGCCCCAGAAGCGCAACGGCACCGGTCCTGCTGCAGCGACTTCAGGCCCTCAGCAATGCGCCACCTCTGCTGTTGCTGTGGGGACGCCAGGACCGCTTTGTTCCGCTGATGGTTGGGGAATCCGTTCACCGCCAGCATCCCTGGGTCGAGCTTCGGGTGCTGGAGAACACGGGCCACTGCCCCCATGACGAAACCCCGGAACAGTTCCACCACGAGCTGCTGCACTGGCTGGACCGTAATTTGGGAGGCACACGCGCACCAGGGATCGAGCACCAGGCATGAAGCACACTCTGTCGGTCCTGGTGGAGGACGAATCAGGCGCCCTTAGTCGCATCGCTGGCCTGTTCGCCCGTCGTGGCTTCAACATCGACAGCCTGGCCGTCGGCCCCGCCGAAGCGGCGGGCCGATCGAGACTGACGATGGTGGTCGAAGGCGACGAGAACACGCTGCAGCAGATGACCAAGCAGCTCGACAAACTGGTCAACGTGCTTCAGGTGCTCGATTTATCCCAGAGACCAGCGGTGGAGAGGGAACTGATGCTGATGAAGGTGTCTGCGCCCGCTGCTCAGCGCAGCGCGATCCTGGAGCTCGTCCAGGTGTTCCGAGCCAAGGTTGTGGATGTGGCTGACGACGCGCTCACCCTCGAGGTGGTGGGTGACCCCGGCAAGCTCGTGGCGCTCGAACGCCTGATGGCCCCCTATGGGATTCAGGAAATCGCACGCACAGGAAAGGTGGCTCTGGAACGGGCCTCCGGAGTCAACACCGAACTGCTCAAGGCCTCCAGCAGCGGCGGACGGGTGCCCGCCTGATCAACAGCGGATCACAAACCGGGGGTCAACACCGTGGCCTTGATGATGGTGTCGTCCTGACGAATGTCATCAACCACATCAAGCCCTTCAGTGACCCGGCCGAAGACGGCATAACGACCATCCAGTTCGGGCAGAGGCCTGAGTGCGATGTAGAACTGCGCACTGGCTGAATCCGGAGACTGGGACCGGGCCATGGCCAGCGCTCCGCGTTCATGGCTGAGTTTCAGCTGAAGCAATTCACTGGGATTGCGCACAACAGTGCTGTAACGGGGCTGATCATCCCCCTCGAATGACAGCTCCAGAGGGATGAACCTGGCCTGGCCGCTTGCGGAATCGATGAAACTGCCGCTGCCGTACTGAGCCTTCGGGGTCTTGGGGTTGCTTGACGAAGGATCACCGCCTTGAACCACGAACGGAACAGGATCTCTCACCACCCGATGGAACACCGTGCCGTTGTAGACCCCGCGCTTGACGAGATCCAGGAAATTGCCAGCGGTGACGGGTGCAGCGTCTCCATCGAGTTCGAGGGTGATCGCGCCTTTGCTGGTGGTGAGCTCAACGGTTGCCTTGCCCTGCAGACATGGGCTGCCGGCCTGAGCGCAACCGGTCGGAACCGATGCGGTGGTCTCTGACCCGCAGCTGACGAGCAGCGGCAGGCACAGGACCAGCGACAGGAGCGTCTTGATGGAGTGGCGAATCATGGTGATCTTCAGAGGCCTTCGAGATTCACACCCAGGAAGCGGGCCAGTTCCGCGCCGTCCTGCTCCAGCTGAGCGAGCGGGAGAGGTTCTCCAACACGGGTGAGCGGCATGTCACGACGACCCTGAACACGCAGAGACACGCGACGACGGGTGTTGAAGCCATCACGAACCTCGACCTTGACGGCTTTGATGTCCTTGATCGGGATCTCAACGCTGATCGGCTTGCGGAAACCCCGTCGGGAGATGGTGACCAACCCCGCGGACTTGTCGAAGCGGTTGGTGCCTGCACCGACGTCAATGGCGATCACAGCCCAGAGATAGGTGGCCAGCAACGCCGCAGCAATGCTGTAGAGGCCCATCACAAGACCCTGGGGAACAAACACCAGACCTGCCGGGTGACCAAGCGGAAGCAGGTCGCGTCCCAGATAGCTGGACAGGGAGGCGAACAGAAACCCCACGCCACCGATGGTGACCATCCCGGCCACCAGGACATTGGACAGGCGCCGGGAGCCGACGACAGGTTGTTCGAGCAGATCAGCAGCCATCACAGGCCGGAAGCAGCGACCATTGTGACCGCTGGAGCGGCTTGGGAGAGGACGCGCGGCAGCACTGCCACAAACTTGTGAAGAGAAGCGGAAGAAACATCGAAGAAACACTCCGATACAAGGGGTTTCAGGTGAATGATTTCGCCCCCGCAATCCGCGCCGAAATTGTTAAGGTCGCCGGGTATCCCACAGCCTGCGGTAACCGCACCCGTTCACACTCATGACGATCGCTGTAGGACGCGCGCCACAGCGGGGATGGTTTGACGTCCTCGATGACTGGCTCAAGCGCGACCGCTTCGTTTTTGTCGGCTGGTCCGGCATCCTTCTCTTCCCAACGGCC
>Ga0160422_10002164_pt1 | contig 12291 bp, 7 predicted proteins | sample Fk160mmetaG_FD_108192 | JGI IMG/M metagenome (GOLD analysis project Ga0160422, IMG submission 108192) | Marine microbial communities from the Central Pacific Ocean - Fk160115 60m metaG | ecosystem: Environmental > Aquatic > Marine > Oceanic > Photic zone | place: The Central Pacific Ocean...
ATAACCTGTTGCCATCACATTGCGGCTGTTTTGTTGCACTTGTGATGCTTCATTTGTCTGAATTACGGTAAATGAGTATTCATCAATAAGTTGCTTCATCTTATCGAAGTCTTGCTCTTCCTGAATTGTTACAAATAACTCAATTTGTTCAGGGGACATGTCTGAATTTTCAACGACATTACTGAAACCATTGGTTAGTTGATAGTCCCCCGTGTTAATCTGATTGTAGCGTAAATCGCCCGTAGCTAGTTGCCATATAAACATCGAAACTAAGTCGGTTTGGGACCTTGCGAGTAGCATATTTCCGGTCGCTGGTATTCCAGACTGGAAGTTATCGGAGACAGATGGATGTTCTCCTGTGTCCAGGGCTTGGAAACCATAGTCCCACCATGAAACGAACGCGGGTCGTTCAGAGTATGGCATTTGAGCATCTTGCTCTGACAGCCAATCATACGCTTTGTTCCAACCCTCATCATTGAATCCTGAACCGAACGATCCTAAATACCAATTACCCGAATAAGCACTGCTGTCTAAGACTGAAAATCCAGCAAGTTCCCATCGTAATGCATCAGGTATCAGGTTGTAAATATCCTCGTCAATTTCACCCTCTGATACATCTGATCCCGGTATCGCAGAATCCAATCCGTATGTGAATTGCTGACCACCGAGTAAAACAATAATCAACAGAATTGCTGAAAAGGATGGAGTGCGCCAAACTGCTCTACGAGCACCAGCAATTCTGTCGGCTGGCGTCCTTATTCCAAACTTTTTCCATGTGCGGACCAAGCCACTCCAGTTTGCCTTGTCCCACAGGGCAACTATACCCCACGCACCGAGTACTGCAACCGCTGGTGTTGCATTGAACATGAACCTTGCAGCGGTCCAAGACATGTAGCTTGCTGTGAAAATCCATATACCGAAGAACAGGTGAGACTGGTTTTTGTTTCTGAAAGTTGAGTAGAGTGAATAGAATCCCATCGACAATGCCAATACTAGCACAATTGGTCCTAGTTGAGCAAACAATTGCCCCCTATCTGGTGCGTTTGCTTCAGCAACCGTGCCGAAAATTTTGGTCTTGGTAAAGTATCCACTACCAGTAAACAAGACATCCCATGCATTGCTTATCTCGAGTTGTTTTAACACAAACAATACGGTAAAGAACACCACAGCTGCCGCGAACAATGTTCCCAAGACAAGGAGCCATGGCTTATCACGGAATCCTGTGGTTACATATGATATAGCCATGGTGAAACCAAGAACAAACAGGAATGGTTGAAGGCCGGTTCCGTCTAGAACAAGTGCAAGTTGTGGATGTCCATAAAACGGCAAAGCCATCAACAAATTCGAGAATAGCATTGCTAGGAAGAGCGCATTTATGGTCGTTGAGTCCTTCCTTCTGAACATGTTTAGTGCCACTTGGACAAAGTATGCCAAGAACAGAATACTTGGACCAACAATAAATCCTTTCCATGCCAATGATGTTACACCAAATGAAACTCCAGCCAACACAGCAAACGACATTGCGGCCCGCTTTTCATTGGCGACAATCGAGAAAGAACGCAAAATCGAGGATATCTTTGGAGATGTAGATTTTGTCAATCGTTCATTTCCTGAATGTTTTATCGCTTTGAACCAAAACATGAAGCCCATAGAAATGAACAACATTACGAATGCATCGTGATCGGCTAAAGCCCAAGTTGAATGAGATACGTGAGCGGGCATGAAAGCAATTAGCCAAGCAGCCACAACTCCGGTTGCGTTGCCGAAATTGTCTTTGGCAATCGTAGCGATTGGGAAAACTGTCAAAGCGCCATAGATTGCAGGCAATCCTAGGATAGCAAACCAAACCGCATCGTCACCTAACATTGGCTCCAATGCCATTGATGCTAAGGCGATAGACCAAGTGAACAATGGCGGACGCGGATTTACCCCACCAAGTGGATAAGAACGATCTGCATCAAATATCAAATGTGCGTTATTAGCCAGTATATAATCAACAACCCGCTTCATATACCACGGGTCCGAACCACCAGTCATATCCCAGTTGCCAGTGCCAAATGCATTCATTGAGGGAACAATATACCATTGAACCCTGATGACTAACCCGAAAAAGAACGCAGCACCTATCATTAAGCTAGCCCAGTGTGCATTCCAAAACTTTCTTGCACCACTATACTCGTGGTCGTCTAGGTTGGACCAACCACCATATTTCTCATGGGTTGAAATCATGTAGATTCCAACACAGATGAAGAATGTAAAGCCGAGCCAAATCAATGCACCCCAAGTGCCTTCCAGTTGTTCTGCCTCCCACATGCCGGATTCATACCACGATGAAACGAGGTAAAGCAGCCACATCGAGCCAACAAACATTGAGCGAGTATACCATCTCTCAGCAGCCATGCCAGCGACAATCATCGCCACAATACCGGTGAAAAATGCACCCCAAAAGCCAAAATGACCATGATATCCATCAACATAGATGATGCCAAGTTTATCAGCCATTGAAACGGATTCAAAGTGATACAGGCTTCCAACATGGGCTAAAATCCAAACAACTGATGCGATTTGCAGAGGTAGGGTTGCGGAATTATAACCGCCAGTGTGCGGAGCTATTTTGCCAAACCAGCCCTCTTTGACTGCAGGATTCAAAACACCACGTGTTAGCACAGATACGAATAGTCCAAGGACGACGAATATTGTCAGGTAACTGAAAAAGATGTAACCCAGGGCTTGGCGTTGATAATCCAAGGCCTGTGGTATGATATCCTCGCCAATTTTGTAGCTCGGATCCAATGTAGTGTTGTAGTGTCCTACAGCAATCATGCCGACATTGATACCCACCATGGCAAAGGTAAGTATCGTCGCTATCTCATGGCGGCCTCTTGAGTCAAAGAAAAAGACTCCAAAGGCAACTATGAGAAATTGTAGGGCGGTAAATGCACCAAAATCGGTGAGATTTACTATCGCCTGATGACCTATCATTACGGCACCGAGAGTGGCAAGGGAAAGGACGGAGGAAGAGAGTTTTACCGCACCGTTTTCCTTGAGAACTCTAGGAGTTATTCCCAAGATTGCACCTACTGCAACGATTAGCAGCGGTGTAAGGTTGTTCACATCAAGGTCGAAGTCAATTCCTGCGACCATTATTGCAGCGATTGCCAGCATTACTGCTAGTGGGGCGATAAGCCAACCTAGCATGGGTGCTGGAGAGTTTCGCAGTGTCAATGTTTTCTCTTCCATTTTTTTATCCCTCATCGGTATTTCGCGACAGCCTAAAGGCTGGAGCAGGTTGGCCACTCTAGGTCCTCTTTTAACAGTGACGCCTTGGGAAGTGATAGATATTCTCGCAGTAAGCGTTTTAGACGCAAATTTTTGGCTCTTAATTTACAGTGCTTTTCCGCCGATGTCTGTGCGGTAAAAACTACCCTCTAGCTGTATTGTGCTAATCAAATCATACGCCAGTCTAGCAGCACTTTCTAGACTATCTGCCATTGCACTGCAAGACAACACTCTCCCACCGCTTGACAGCACTGCGTCAGATTCCTGCTTTACCCCAGCAAAATTGACCCAACTTGCGCCCACATCGATTTTTGGAGCAGTGAAATCAAGGCCGGTTATTGTCCGATTCGTAATCGGCTTATTCGGATATCCTTCTGACGCTAACACAATAGTGAGGGCATGTGCTTGATGAAATTGAACGTCAATCTGACTTAATTGGTCAAGACTTGTTTTATTGAGAACCTCAAACAAATCAGTTTTAATTAGCGGGAGTGTAATCTGACATTCAGGATCACCAAATCGAACGTTGAATTCTACGACGTTAGGGTCGCCCGATTCTGTTATCATAAGACCAACATACAATACTCCTCGATATGGAGTGTTCAGACCCGACAGATAGTCAAACATTGGTCTAACAATTCTTGCTACGACTTTGCGATGGACTGATTCAGTAACCACAGGAGCCGGACAATAAGCACCCATTCCACCGGTATTTGGTCCACTATCATCATCATATGCTCGCTTATGGTCCTGACTCGGTGGCAAGCATACAAAATCAGAACCATCCATTACGACCAACATACTAGCCTCTTCACCAGGAAGAAATTCCTCGAGTAAGACTTTGCCGTCTGAGGCAATTGATTCCGTAACGAAGCCACTTGCCTCATCGTAGTCAGTCGTGACAACAACGCCCTTCCCGCCTGCAAGAACATCACGCTTTATCACCCAAGGGTTGCTAGAGTATGCATCAAGCGCTGCGTCAATATCGGATTCAGCGTCGAGAATTTGGAAATCCGCAGTTGGTATTCCAACCTGGCGCATGATCTGCTTTGCATATAGTTTGGAGCCCTCCAACCGGGCGAGTTCAGCAATTGGTCCAAAACAGGGGATGTTGTGTTGTTGCAGCACATCGGCTAGACCGTCACATAGCGGAGCCTCTGGTCCGACGACCACCAAATCGATTGACTTGTCCCGGCAGAAGTCAACCACAGCCAAATTATCGTTTAGATTTAATTCAATGTTAGTGGCAATTATACTGGTTCCTGCATTACCCGGGCTGCAATACAATTGTTTGACTTTGGGCGATTGTTGCAACCCGAGACACAATGAATGCTCTCGACCGCCACTACCTATGACAAGCACTCGCCTTCCGCTCATAATTACATCTTAAGCAATGCGATTGATAATCTATTTTACCGTCTCTAACAAAGTGGCTTATCAAATGTTAAGTGCTTTCAATTCGAGGCACCTTTATGCACAGCGTCAATGAGTTAGCACTGGATTTGGGACTGCTTTCTCTCAGTTTGATGACCTTATGGCTTTATTTGCCCGGATTTTTAGCCAACACCTTTGCCATGATGTGGGGAAAATGGCTACCAAAGACAGGGTATGGACCGTGGCCGATAGATGGTGGTAGAGATTGGCGAGATGGAAATCGAATTTTGGGTGATGGTAAAACATGGAACGGGCTAATTGGAGGTTCGTTGACCTCAGGTTTACTGTGTTTGCTAATTGTTAGTCTGATGGGCGATGTCCCTGATTCTAGTAACATTGAGGCTCGTATTTTTGCTCACCCACTTACTGGTTATGAAGGATCATGGTTTGACATTGGGTCGCCATATTTGTCTGCCTTTATCCTTGGTACTTTTCTTGGCTTTGCTTGCCTCGTTGGCGACAGCACTGGTTCATTCTTCAAACGCCGAAAAGGTATGAAGCGTGAGGGGGACATATCCTCAAAAGCACCATTGTTAGATACTTTGCCATTCGCAATTATGGTCTTTTTGTGGGGCCAATTATTTCTTGGAGATTCGCTTCTATCGCAAAGCGAGTTAATCATTCCAATGCTAATCATGATCGTAATAACCCCGGTTCTGCACCGATCATTCAACCTGATAGGTTATTACATCGGCTGGAAAGATGTGCCCTACTAATCTGCTCAGTTTGGCATCTGACGGCCAAAGGTTTCTTACCTGACTGTAGCGAGAATTAACTATGCGTGTGAACACTGCAATTGTGATATTGACGATGATGATGGCTGCTTTAATGTCACCTCTAACGTTGGCAGAAGCTCAAGATGATGGCTCTAGTCAAACAATAAACAACTCAGAAACTTGGACGTCCGACAATTTATTGGACGGTAATGTAACTGTTGCAAATGGCGGAGTGCTGACAATTGATGGCGCTATTGAGGTCGCAACTGGTAGCAAAATTACCGTCGATTCTGGAGGCAGTCTAATACTCAACGGAGCCCTTAATGCTGCAGAATCAATGAATGAAATTTACATGGAAGTCTACCAAAATACAATCTTAGAACCATACTTCAGCGGACTCGTGGACTCCGGGGTCTTACGAATCAACATGGCCAAGGAATATTTCAGTTCAATGGATGTGCACATTGAGGTAGAAGATACAAATTTAAGTTGGACGGGAGAAACCTTCCTAGATTTTAACGTAGAGTTTTCTGACACTCAGGTAAATGTGAACTTCTCCGGATTTTGGCAATTCCCAGTATGGGTTGACTCTATCCAGGCATTCGACAGTAACGGCGTGATATACAATCTCGACGCTGATGAATGGAACCACAACAATGGAGTATTGAAAACCGAGGAAGGTGAAGCGACATTTTCACTCACTATTGACGGCGATTTTACGTCACTCGGAGGGGCCATCTCAGGTGCAGATATTACCTGTGCAGGTAGTTGCTCGCTAGTAAATAGCACTTTATCATGGAGTGCTCCGATTAATGTCCTTGATGGCGGGCACATCGATGCAGAAACAAGCAATATAAACGGTAGTAGAACCTATGAAGATATCATTGTTCAAGATACTGCCACCATTGATTATGATACCGAAACGATGACCGGCACCGGTGGACCGACCGACATGTGGATTAGATTATTGTCTAAGAGAAGTATTGAAACTAATCTAAAAGATGCCCCTGCAAGCGTTCATTTCGAAGGTTTAGGCTATTTAGGAAGCAGCGGAGATTTGATGCTCAACGAAAACGGAGCGATTGATCTTGGTGAAAATAATAATCCCACTGTAAGTAAATACCTGCGGATGACCGAATGGGTTGATAGCACAGGCACTCTAAATCAAGAAGAAGGCTTGATTATGATAACGCTAAACGGTGGAACTACTGTATGGAACGGTGATTATTCCGTAACTTTAGATCCTGCACCAACTACTCCAACTTACGTCGCCAATATTGCACTCCCATTCGTGGTCATTGACAGTATTGAACCAGAAGATTCTCAAGGCACTGTTGATAGAGGTCTGGGTGTAATGTTGACCATCACAAATACTGGTAATGTCAACGTTGCCACCAACATAAGGTGTTATGAGGGTGCAGATGAGGCTGATATGGCGACAATATTTGTCAGCCTTGATGCAGGAGAAACCAAAGATGTCCCAGCTGTTTGGTATGCAAATTCGTCGGGGGCTAAGACACTCAACTGTAGAGTAGCGATACCGTCATTTTTCAATAGTCTTACAGAAGATTTGACATCTCTCACCGGTACTGACTCAGAACCAGTATCCTTCAAATTAGCAGAAGACAGAGAAGATGCTCCTCTCATCCTATACACTGCTTTTGCAATTGTAATTATTGTCTCAACAGTATTGTTTACCCGCACAACAGCAAAAAAAATGGCCGAAAATGAAACCGGGAAGGACTATGAAAATACGGAGTTGGATGATAAAACTGAGGACTAAACAATGTTGATTTACCAATAATCAATATTAATCAGCATTTGCTTCGCTAAAAACTCGTAATATGACTACACCAGTAATTATTAGCGCCATGCCTAATACTGCAGCTGCATCTATCTTCTGGTCGAAAAATAATACCGATATAATCGCTAAGCTCGCTATCCCAACGCCTGACCAGATTGCATAGGCTACTCCTATTGGTATTGTGTCTAGAGTTAGCGAAAGAAAGTAGAATGCTAGGCAATACCCTACCACAACTACTAGTGAAGGCCAGAGTTTTGTAAAACCCTCAGATGATTTAAGAAAAGATGTTGCCGCAACTTCTGACAAAATGGCCAGTGTCAAGTATAGCCATTTCGACAAATTAACAGCCTCAGCAGGTGGTCATCTGACCATCTTGTGTTGAGTCATCTTCATTCCAGTCTAGTTCCCAACTGTTGCTGGAGGTGTATACACTTGCCGTATCACCAACGTAATATTGGTTTGTTATCTCAATCTCAAATGTATAACAACCACTGTCATCATAGAAATCATCTTTCTTGAGATATTCCGTGCTTTGGTCGTTAAGTCCTGTTCCGGGCATTCCTAACCAGCCATTTGCTTTACCTGTTTGAGTGCCGGAGAATGTGCTTGACCATGAGGCATCCAGTCCACTTACTGTTATCGTAGGCATGACATACTGAGTGGCAGAGCCTTTCTTTATTGTCATCTTGAAAGTGTAATCCGAAGTAACCGGAATTAATCCTAAATTGTCGAGGGTGTGTCCGCCATTTTCTTGAGCCCTTTCAGTCGGCGAGAATAACCCCACGATTGCATCGATAGTTAGACCATCGGTGTATGTGTAAGATTCTGTGCCGTCAGGTCCAGAGCGTGTTCCAGTTTTTAGAACCTTGAAAACCCTGGTTGCTGAATCAAGAACTTCTCTTGTCATGAAGTCCGGATCAATATCTGCGGTTATCGTCTGGCCATCTGACGAAACTACTGATATCGTGTATTCCTTGACCACGTTAGCCGTATAATCTAGTGAATTACCCTGGAAAATCTCCGATATCGATATATCGAAATTAGCCCTGTCATTGGACATTGATTTACTGCCTGACCAGACCACATCTCCGTCAGCGTATATTTCCGCATCAGCATCTGAGAAGCTACCCCTAACAACGAACGAGATTAGGTCTTCATCCTCATCAATTGAAATCTCGGTAACGGCCATTGATGCATTAGTTGGAACGATCATGATTGCTGCGTAGGGTCCAACCGCAATGATGAAAGCAAGCGCTACAGATATACCTGTTTTAACAGTCGATACGCCACCGGTCATTCTTTGTGATTGAATGATAGATCCGATACCCAATGCTAGGACAATTAACACGACTATTAGTCCAAAACCACCGCCTTGGAGAGAGAAAATCGCTCCAAGTACAATGATTATCCATCCAGCAAGATTCAGAATCATTGGGATGTCTGGTCCATCTGAGTCTGCAGAACTAGATTGTGAAATCTTAACCGCTCTAGTTTGGGTTTTGTTGTCAGCCTTGGTCAGAAGCCCGTCTGCTGCTTTCTTTGTCCCAACCTGTTTCATAGTGCCATCAACCAAACGGAAGACTGGTTTCTCACCGTGGTTCAGGCCACGGGATTCTGCCTCCACTTTTTCTGTCTTGGCCTCGTTCGGTGAGGCTGTTTTTGCCTTGTCCAGTAGTCCACTCATAGGTCGTCCCCAAGTTATTGGACTACTAGTTTAAGTTATGAATTAAACGCATGCCAGCATCGAAAAAACGAAGTTTCTACTGATTATTCTGTGTTCACAGACCCGGAGCAGACTCTCGCCACTCCTCTTCTTCATCCTCAATGTTGATGAAGCGGCGGCCAGCAACTGCTGCTGCTAGAGCAATCATGGAGAGAGCAGGAATGATTTCAAAACCTGGCAAGTAAATACCTCTGACATACACTGTGATCATTTGTGACTCAGTGATGCAGCCGCCATTGTTACAGGCGAACTCTGATTCAGCATAGAAATCTAACACGTGATATGCGTCACTCCAGCCTTGTGTCTTTGGAGTTCTGACTTTTACCTCAACACTTGCAGGAGTTGGAGTTGCATCTACCTGCTTCTTAACTGCTGGTAGGGTGATTGTAAATCCTGACTCTTCTAGGGTCTTTCGGTAGGTGTCAGTTACTCCTACCTTCATGAAATCAATTTGGTTTCCTAAGTTGTAGACTTTGAACTCGAATATTTTGTCAGTCTTTGGCATAAGTTGAACGAATGGCTCAGTAGCTTCTACCTGCACGAGTGAATATTGCATTACGTTAACAATCATGTTGTTGTTAGAGGAGGCCGAATTTGCCGGCGGGAAACCATTTATTTCTTGGACGGTTGCAGACACAGATAGTGTTCTAGCATCCATTCTCATGTAGGGTGTTGCTCTAACAGAGACTTGGAAGTCGACAGAATCACCGGCACCCACATACATGTCACCTGGAGCTGCAGTAGCAAGACCATCTGCTTGAACGTTAATGCTGATTTTTTCTTGATATGCGGTAGGGTTAGTTGCAGTGCAGGTGGTGAAACCTGAGTAAGTTGAACCCGGTTTTACTTCGACGTTGATGTTTGACGGAGCACAAGTTACGGAAATAGCCGCAGTTGGAGTTGGATTTTGTGCAGCAGCGGGTGCTGCTACAGCAAGCATCGAAAATATATACAAAACCAAGAGGAACGAAGCACGCTTTACAGTTGACACAGTCTCACCTAACATATCTCCGAGTTATGTGACCCTCATAACCATTTTGGGAATATGGCCAATATTAGGCCATAAATATGCGATTGGTTTTGGTGGGCCCGAAGGGATTTGAACCCTTGACCGCCCGGTTATGAGCCGGGTGCTCTAACCAACTAAGCTACAGGCCCGTGGCTCAACCGTCATGACGGTAAGTCATAAAATGTTCCAACTAACTAAACTGCGAAAGGGAAGACTGGCTCGGCTTAATCCATTCTCTGACGGCCATTTCTGCCTCATCTCGGATTGACTCGGGAACGAATACCATCGCCCGTTCATTTGGCAATGCTAAGGAGCGAATCATGGCTGAATGCTCTGATGCGTCACGCCCATCCTCAAGAATTATTCCTTGCTCGTATGGCATGTAGCCACGCTTTGATATTCTAGCATAGAGGACATTTATTTGAGCATCATAACCGCGTTCAGTAACAAATTCTTCCAACCGTTCCTTGACCTGCTCCACCATACTAATATCCAATGTTTCTATTCGCAATGATTTGTGGAAGTCCCTGCGTGAGAGCAGTTTACCAGCATAAAGTGATAACATCTCATCATCATGTTTGGACCAATCATCTAGCACCACTTTGATGTGGGAATCCGTAAGTTCCGCATATTCTGACGGCTGAAGAGAGTCATTCACTAGCATGTTAGTTAGTTTGCTATCTAATTCCAATTGACCTTTACTAGCGAGAACCTTAGCCCTTGACAGCATACCAACTAGGTAGTTCTGAGTCAGCATGTTGACTTTGTGAAAATATACTTGATTGTACATGTGATACCTAGTTACTAGATAAGCCTCAACTGCGGGTAGGCCCCAGGTTTTTACATGGAAATGACCGTCTTTTCCTATTCTAAGGGCGCGGAATACTCGGTCGATGTCAAAGCCGCCAATTTGGGCACCTGTGTTAGCCTGATCTCTAACCAAATAATCCATTCTGTCTACATCTAGTTGTGAGGCAACAATTTCTTTCATAAAATGTGGAATTGCTTGTCCAGCAAACTCATCTTTGCCATCCATTATCGCAAATAGTCGTCCTAATCGTTCTTCCCCAAGAATTTCTCTGACCACACTACCAATTTCAGTTTCTGTCGATTCTAATAACAATCTCCCCCAGTGCTCATGAGAATAAAATGTTGCAAAGACTCTGGGTGTTTCAAGCAGGTGAGAGTATGGGGGATGACCAATATCGTGTAATAGGGCCGCTAATTGAACTAGTTCCGCATCATCATCGCCAATCATGCCGGGTTGAACTTCTTGTATCAGTTCAGTCAACTTCTTGGCAAGGTGATATGCTCCCAAGGAGTGAGAAAAACGATTGTGATTCGCTGCGGGAAAGACATACTCACAGGTAGACAATTGTTGTATTGAGCGCAACCGTTGGAATTCCTTGGTATCAATAATTCGAGCGTGGTGAAATGGCACAAGGATATCCTTGTGAATTTCGTCTCTGATAACTCGCTCCCGCATTCCATCCCCGTTGCTCCCTCGGATTAATGCTTAAAAAGGCCGCGCAAGATATGATTAATTCTTAGAAACATGACTAAATGGCTGTTTGGATACCACTAATCATGGCGGATGTGCTCAAGAGCATAATGAACAGAATTACTGACGACGACCCAGCAACGAGAGGTCAGCAACTTTGGGTCATGTTCACACTAGCGATATTCTTGGTTGCTGTATTAAATTACTATGCCATGGTAAGAGAACCTGACATTATTGAAATGAAAGACCTAATCGAATACAAAAACGAGGTTGTCAAAGTTGAAGGCGAAATCATTTCATGGCGCGAGGACCCGTGGAATTCCGGCGACTGGGAAACCCACGTTATTGTTAGTGATGGCACGGATGTAGTTGAGGCCAGATGGAGCAGACCTGCGGAAATTCCGCCAATTGGCACTAATGTCGTAATAACCGGCAAAGTCATGGAGTTTGAAGGTAATATCTACATGACAGCAGTGGGCTCTGGAGCGATGGAGTGGGAGGAAGAAGACATACCCGATATTATCCAGCTATCGATTCTAGATGTCGCACTTGACCCAGAGCAATATGTCGATGAGATAATCACCCTCACTGGTTACATTGGTGAGTCAATTCCACCAGATGAAATGTTCGTCTCAGCAGACCTACGTGACCACCCGTCGTATGGCAATGCTGAACATCAAATCAAACTCAACATCAGGTCAAAAGTTGGTAGCTGGATTGAATCATCGTCAAAAGTACAAGTTACTGGCACCATTTCCTACAACCAGCGTGACATGAATTGGGTAATGTCAGTACAGGGGCCGGAGATATTAGTCGACCGTAATC
>Ga0160422_10002165_pt1 | contig 12287 bp, 9 predicted proteins | sample Fk160mmetaG_FD_108192 | JGI IMG/M metagenome (GOLD analysis project Ga0160422, IMG submission 108192) | Marine microbial communities from the Central Pacific Ocean - Fk160115 60m metaG | ecosystem: Environmental > Aquatic > Marine > Oceanic > Photic zone | place: The Central Pacific Ocean...
ACTGGAATGGAGGAAAAGGAATTTATCTACAGGGTTCAAGAAAAAGCTAATATTGCAGTAAATCATGGAAGCACTTTTGGAGCTGGTGGTGAAAATTTTTTACGCTTCAATTTAGCCACGCCGCGAACATTGGTTGTTGAAGCAACTAAACGACTAGAAGAAGCATTTTCAGACCTTCAATGAGTTAATTAAGCAACGCGACTGGCTTATTTTTAGGTACCACGAAATCGCGAGCTGGAGTATCTGTAACATCCGTACTTCGTTTAAATTCAAAATGAATTTCACCGTTTTCTTCTGTTGATGCTATAATGAGACATTGAGATAAATGATTAGATCCATCGAAAATATCCACCAATCCCCTCAACTGGGGAGCATGCTCAATGTCCATAGAAAAACCATTATCCCAAAGCTTCAATACCGGAACATGGGCACCATTAAATTCGACCCTAAGCCTACTTTTTTTCAACTTTTTGTCTTTTTGGGCTCTGGTTAAATCCGCATGCAGTTCTTTTGATAGAAATGTCGTCATAAAACCTCCTGAGCGTGGAAGTGTGTACTGTCTCTAGGGAAAATCAACTATTTTATTTTTTCAAGAAATTTCTGCCGCAAGATATAAAGTTTTTCAAAACAGTATAATTCTGTGAAGATCATAAAATTTTTATAAAGAGCATTATATTTGCGCATACTCAAAGCACCACTTACTAGATATTGAATCCTGTGCTTAATGTGAAAATCGGAGTAGTATGACAGAAATACAACATAACAACCATTTCTAAACAAAGTTAAAGCGATAAACAATTAAAACGGAGAGGAAAATTAGGTGTTATCTATGGACCTTTTCGATGAGAGAATCGGCGCGACAAAACAGAGGCAAAGTTAATTATCACGGAAGCCGCTAAATATATTTAGTGAAATGACATACTTATGATTAATTAAGCTACGAGCTGTTCAGCCTTTTTGAGATCAACTGAAACAAGTTGACTTACACCCTTTTCCTGCATTGTTACTCCAAAAAGTCGGTCCATTCTCGCCATTGTAATAGCATGATGTGTAATTATCAGGAAGCGTGTGTCAGTCCGACGGCAGATTTCATCCAACATATCACAAAACCGTGAAACATTTGCATCATCTAATGGGGCATCTACTTCATCTAAAACACAAATTGGCGCTGGATTTGCCAAAAAAACTGCAAAAATAAGCGCTAATGCTGTTAGAGTTTGCTCGCCACCCGACAAAAGCGACAAAGTGGATAACTTTTTCCCTGGTGGCTGGCACATAATTTCAAGCCCTGCTTCTAAAGGATCCTCACTTTCGACCATGACCAAGTTGGCTTCTCCCCCACCAAATAAGTGCTTAAATAGTATTGAGAAATTACTGTTGACTTGCTCGAATGCGGTTAAGAGTCTTTCGCGACCCTCTCGGTTTAACGACGCTATACCATTTCGGAGTGATCTGATCGCTTCAAGTAGGTCAGTTTTCTCAATTTCTAAGTCATCATGTTCAGATTGAACTTGCTGCATATCTTCTTCAGCCCGCAGATTAACAGCACCAAGTGAGTCGCGTTGCCTTTTCAGCCTGTTAACCTCAATCTCAAGTTTTTCTGAATTTGGTAATTTTTCTGGGTCTTTGCCTAACTTTTTCAATAACTGACCAGGACTTACTTGCATTTCTTCACCGATACGCTCAGCAGCTTTATTTTCACTCTCTTGTGCCGCTTCACTCATCGCTTCGGCACGTGCTTTGGATTCTCGCAGACTTGATGCTAAACGCTCAGCATCCCGCTCTTTTTCAACAAAATTACGCAAAACTTTCTCAGCCTTCAGAAGATCATTTTGAGCTTCAATTTTGTTTCTGGTTGCATCCGTTATGGATACTAAAATTTCATCTCGTCTTCTGGATAACTTTTCCGGTTCGGCAAGAGCGTCTTGCAGCTGTTTTTGATTTTCTTCTTGCCTTTGAACTAATTCTGAATTGCGTTTTTCCGCTGTTTCCAAGCGATACTTCCAGCCACTCAGCTCTTTCGAAACTTCTTGCATTCTTTTTGTACGCTCGTCACCTTCTCGGCGCACCTCATCATGTAAAGCTCTTTTCGACAACATTGATGCTCGATGCAATTCAACACTATTTTTCGCTTCCTCAACCTCAGCTTTTACATCCTCTAGGTTAGGAAGCTCATCTAATACCTTTTTGGCCTCCACCATTTGTGCTTCAGTAACTTCAAGATCTTTTTTATGTCGAGAAAGAGCCATAGATGACGTCTCAAGATGATTTGCCGCTAAGTTCAGCTCCGCCTCTGCTCGATTTTGGGACCTTTGAGCTTCCGATAGGTTGCTGTCTGCGTCTTTCATATTATCTCTGGCAGTCCTATCGCTTTGAGTGTCATCGGCAAGTCTTTTTGTCAAAGTCTCATATGCTGCTTTTGCAGCCTCTAATTGCACGTTCGCTCTTTCGTTAAGCTGCTTTAATTCCTCTAATCTATTCAATTGCTCCAATCGCAATGAAGTTGCAGTGGGTGCATCTTCCGACCACGCCCTAAAACCATCCCAACGCCAAAGATCACCTTCTGTCGAAACAAGCCTTTGGCCAGGTTTTAACAAGCGTTGCAATTTGGGTCCATCATCTGACTCAACCAGACCGATTTGGGAGATACGCCTATTTAAAACCTCTGGAACGGACACGTGATGGGTTAATGGGGTAACTCCAGCAGGTAGATCCTGCTCAACTGGAAGATCGTCTAGTGAGATCCAACCTGATGGACCATCTTCCTGTACTTGCGGCGATCTTAAATCATCCGCTAATGCTGCACCAAGAGCTTTTTCAAAACCGTTTTCTACTTGAAGTCTATCAATTACCTGCCCCCCCTCCATAGTATCCCGCTCTAGGATTTTCGCTAGTGCAGAGACTTCAGCACTTATGGCATTGGCTTCACCCTCGGCAGAAGACAATGCAGCTCTGGAATCTACTTCAAGCGCCTGTGTTTGATTTCTTGTCTCTTCTGCTTTAATTAAACGTTCGGCAGCATCTTTACTTTGCAACACAGCCGCCTGATAGAATTTTTCCGCCAGACTTAGATCATTTTTCATTTTTTCTCGCGCTTTTAGAGCCTCTGATCGCGATGCTTCAGCAGCTAGCGCCTCTGCTTTATACCTGCTGATTAACAACTCAATCTCTTGCAAATACCTTTCTGCAGATTGATGGCGCGCGGCTAGACGAGCAACATCTTCAGTTATTTGAGAAAGTTTGGCTTCTTCATCTCGTAATTTATTTGCTGCTTCATACGCCTCTTCTGCAGCTTTCTTTAGTTTCGTATCATGACCGTTAGAAGCTTTCTCCAGTTGAACTGCCTCCCACTCAAGACTTTTGATTGTTTCCACAGCATCACTATTTAATTCTGCTTCGCGATCCAAATCTAAAATTAATTGGCTTAGACGGGTATTTATCGTTTCTATTCTACCTTTTGCATCGACTTCTTTTGCGCTTAAAGTATCTCGCTCGACTTCCAACCTTTGAACTAATGAAGAAGCAATAGCTTGTTTTTCTCTCAAAGGAGGAATTTTTTCCTCAGCAGCGGTGCGCCGGGAAGAAAGCTCTCTAACAGTGTGCTCGCTTTTGGAAGCCTTGATTGTATAGTCCTGTAACTCTTTTTGAGATTTTAACCGTGTTTCGTCAGCTTCTTTCCAACGACGATAAAGCAATACACCCTCTGCCTCGATTAATTCCTGCATAAGCTCGCGGTATCGCGTGGCTTGCTTTGCTTGACGTGAGAGTTGATGTAGTTGGGTTGCGAGTTGCTCCAAGAAGTCATCAACCCTTACTAGATTAGTCTCGGCGCCTTTAAGCTTTAACTCAGCCTCATGCCGGCGCTGGTAAAGCCCAGATATCCCCGCAGCTTCCTCTAGAATCCGCCTCCTATTTTGAGGTCTAGCATTAATCAACTCAGCAATTTGTCCTTGGCGGACTAAAGCAGGCGAATGTGCACCCGTCGAAGCATCAGCGAAAAGCATTTGAACATCGCGAGCACGTACATCCTTGCCTGAAGCTTTAAATGCACTGCCGATATCACGGGTAATCCTTCGAGCAATCTCAATAAGATCATCATCATTGAACGCTTTGGGAGCCAGTCGTTCGCTATTGTCAAGTATCAAGGATACCTCAGCAAAATTTTTAGCAGAACGTGTTGCTGCTCCTGCAAAAATGACATCTTCCATGCCTCCGCCACGCATTGATGTCGGCCTATTTTCCCCCATCACCCAGCGAATAGCCTCCAAGAGATTAGACTTGCCGCAACCATTTGGACCTACAATTCCTGTTAATCCATCTTGAATGATTAATTCAGTCTGATCTACAAAGCTTTTAAAACCTGTCAAACGCAGTTTGGAAAAATGCAATTATATACCCATTATTTCTATTCTGTTTCTAAATGGATGAAGGTCAATTCAGTTTAAGTCAACCAATCTTATACCGCATATGGAAGAAAATAAACAATTATCCACAATATATCGTACATATCGTGTAAGCTAACAGTGAAACCAGAAAGTACCATTTGGAAAACAAATAATGTATAAAATAGACTATGCAGATCCAAGGCATCCACAAATAATTGAACTTTTGAGAAAAAGTCACAGATTAATGGATGAATTATTTCCAAATGAGACAAATAGCTATCTAGATTTAGAAAGTCTTTTGGATGACAAGGTACATTTTTTTGCTGCAAAGTATAAAAAAAATAGTAACTACGTTGCCTGTGGCGCATTTGTACTTTTTAATGATTATGCTGAAATTAAATCAATGTTCGTAGACCCAGATTATCGAGGTCAGAGAATTGGAGACGCTATTTTAACCCATATGATAGGCTCTCTGGCCAAAAAATCGGTATCTGTCGTGAAGTTGGAAACAGGAACGCTGCTAGAAAGCGCTTTGGCTTTATATAAAAAGCATGGTTTCAACTATTGTGACGCCTTTGCTGACTATACTGAGAATAAGTATTCTCTCTTTATGGAAAAAAAATTGATAATTTAACAAGAAATATCTTATCTAATTTTGAAATAAATATTTACACATTTTTGATCTTGGATCCATAAGCCCATCTATTATATTAAAATGATGGGTATTGGGCAGAATTGTCAATTCGCATTGCCATTTCTTTGATAGCATTTCAGCTTGTTGTAAGAAAGCGGGCCGTTCATCTTTTCCTACCCAAACCCTTGTATTTACCTCGATTGGTTTATAAAAAATAAGGCTTTCAGAAATTGCAGAATCTACTGATAGGTTTAAATCTGAATTTAAATCTGTAAAAATTAATGGTTGTAAATCAGCAAGTGGCGAAATTGGTGCAACGCACCTTAGACGATCAGAAACGTTATCAGGCAATACATTTTCACATAACATTCTGGATACAAGATGCCCACCAGCTGAGTGGCCTGCGAGGACTATGGGACCTACATTCACTCTTTGAGCTAGCGCGATGATGCATTGCGCAATATCTAATGTTATTTGAGCAATACTTACCTCTGGACATAATCGATAACTAGGTATTACTGATGCAAACCCATTATCCAATGCGCCTAACGATAAATGTGACCAGCTCGACTTATCAAAGGCCCTCCAATAACCACCATGTATAAAAACAAAAACGCCCGTAGTTCTTTTTTTTGGATAAAAAATATCCATTTTTTCTCGATTAGAGGGCCCATACGGAATATCTAACTCCATATTGGAAAAGGAAGCTCTTTCATTTCTGAAGTTAGTAGATTTCTCGTGCCATTTTTCTGGAAAAGATTTTGCGTTACTTATGTATTTTGCATTTGCGTAATCATCACTTAAGTCAACTTCTGACAATTTTTTTCTTCCTATAATTACAAAAACACAATACCTCTGATATTGCTGTTTATAACATCTACTTGGAGAAAGCGAATGTCTATTAAAACTACAGACCTTGTAAATTTGTTACATGATCCCTCTCTACTAGAGACAAAAGGATACTTAGCAGGCAACTGGGTAAGTGGAGATAAAAATCAAACTTTTGATGTAAAAAATCCAGCAAGAGGAGATACTATTGCTAATGTAGCAAACCTTAGTCGTGAACAAATCTCAGCGGCGATAGATACTGCATATGAAGCGCAAAAGGAATGGGCCAAAAGAACCGGTAAGGAAAGAGCGACTATCCTAAGGCGTTGGTTTGATCTGATGATGGAAAATTGCGAAGATTTAGCAAAAATTTTAACTGCGGAGCAAGGTAAGCCATTAACTGAGTCTATGGGTGAGATTGCATACGGCGCTTCTTTTATAGAATTTTTTGCAGAAGAAGCCAAAAGAGTTTATGGCGAATTAATCCCTGGGCATCAAAGGGATAAACGTATTATGGTTCTTAAGCAACCAATTGGCGTAGCAGCATCAATTACTCCTTGGAATTTTCCTAATGCCATGATTACAAGGAAAGCAGGTCCAGCACTAGCTGCTGGATGCGCGTTCGTGGCGCGGCCAGCAACAGAGACCCCTTTGTCGGCTCTAGCATTAGGGGTCTTGGCCGAAAGAGCCGAACTGCCGAAAGGTATTCTTTCAATTTTGCCATCCACCGATTCATCAGGCACAGGGAAAGAATTCTGTGAAAATAAGAAGGTTCGGAAACTCACTTTCACAGGCTCGACAGAGGTGGGTCGCATTTTATTAGGCCAAGCGGCAAATAATGTTTTAAAATGTTCAATGGAGTTAGGTGGTAATGCCCCATTTATTGTTTTTGACGATGCCGACTTGGATGCTGCCGTTGAGGGCGCAATTATGTGTAAGTTCCGCAATAATGGTCAAACATGCGTTTGTGCAAATCGGATTTACGTACAAACCGGTGTATATAAAGAGTTTGCAGCAAAGTTGCAGATTGCAGTTTCTAAACTGAAAATTGGTGACGGTTTTGACCCTAAAACTGCATTAGGGCCACTAATTGATTTTAATGCAGTTAAAAAAGTAACTTCACATATAGAAGACGCAATATCTAAAGGCGCTAAAACTGTCTATTGTGGAAATGATAGCGAGGCAGATGGAAATTTTATTAATCCCACTATTCTAACCGGCGCGACAAAAAATATGAGAGTAGCCACCGAAGAAACCTTTGGGCCACTTGCTCCACTGTTTGAATTTTCAACGGTTGAAGAGGTTATAGAATTAGCCAATGATACAATCTTTGGGCTGGCTTCATATTTTTACGCAAAAGACTTGAGCCGCGTGTATGAGGTGGCTGAAGCTTTGGAATATGGCATTGTAGGGGTAAATACCGGTATAATCTCTACTGAATTGGCGCCATTCGGGGGCGTTAAACAGTCGGGACTAGGACGGGAAGGAAGTCACTATGGGATAGATGAGTTCATGGAGATGAAATATGTTTGTTTAAGTGTGTGATTTCTACAGTAAACCGGTAACCTGACTTACTATCCTTCCAAAATAAAAATAGATTATACTGGATAAAATTACGAAATATTGGTGGAAAAGTGGGAAATTCAAAATTGGGACACAATATCACTGGCTGGATCGTATTAGACAAGCCAGCTGGTATCACGTCTACGGCTGTAGTTAATAAAATAAAGTGGGCATGCGGTGCAAAAAAAGCTGGACATGCAGGGACTTTAGACCCAAGCGCCACAGGAATTTTAGCAATAGCTTTGGGGGAAGCCACAAAAACAATCCCCTATGTAACCAATCAGCCAAAATCATATATTTTTGAAGTAAAATGGGGTGAAGCAACAGATACTGATGACTCAGAGGGCACAATTATACACAAATCTCCAATGCGGCCAACTGAACAAGATATTTTAGCTGCAATTCCACTTTTTCGGGGCGAAATAGAACAAACGCCCCCTTTATTTTCAGCAGTAAAGATAAATGGGATAAGGGCTTATGCGCTTGCGAGGAAGGGTCACAAATTCGATATAGCACCCAGATCTCTTCTTGTAAGCAGCCTTAGATTAGAAAAATATATAAGCAAGAGTAGTGCTATTCTGGCATTGGATTGCGGGAAAGGTGGATATGTTCGAGCTATTGCGAGAGATTTAGGTGTAAAACTTGGCTGTTATGGCCACGTTACGTGGTTAAGAAGAATTTCGTCAGGTTCTTTTAACTTACACATGGCAAGTTCATTAGATGAACTATTAAAAGTAAGTAAATCGCCTGAAATCTTTAATTTTATCTATCCCTTGAAATTTGGCCTCGAAACATTGAAACATGGAACTTGCAGTATGACGGCTGCTGATAAAATTAGGAATGGTAATTGTGCACCCGTCCTTTGCGCAGGAGCGAGGTCTGGAGATGAAATCTGGGTTAGCTATTGCGAAATTCCAATTGCAATTGGAAAATATCAATCTGGGTCATTTTTCCCAAAAAAAGTTTTTAACTTAGCAAAAAGTGAGTCCCATGATAACCAAACAATTTCAAAAGGATGATGCTTTTTCAGAAGCAACATATTCGGAATGCGAAAAATATAGGTACTGCCTATTCAGAGAGTGGGATATCACAAAAAAAAGAGCTCATTTTATAATGCTCAATCCCTCAACCGCGACGGAATATCAGAATGATCCCACTGTTGAACGCTGCGAAAGACGTGCACGCTCACTCGGTTATGGCGCATTTTCTGTCACTAACATTTTCGCTTGGCGGGAGACAAATCCGAAGAAAATGGAAAAAGTTAGTGATCCAATAGGTCCTCAAAATGATAGTATGATTCTGGAAACATGCAAAAATTCAAACATTAATATTGCTGCATGGGGTACTCATGGGAGCCACCGTGCGAGAGGCACAGAAGTAAAAGAGATTTTCATTAAGGCAAAATTAAGAATGTTCAGTTTAGGGATCACAAAGTTGGGTCACCCAAAGCATCCACTCTACATAAGCTATCAAGTAAAGCCGCAAATATGGCTGAATGGCGATAATGGTGTTTGAGTTTTCAGCATTATTTAAATTAATTCAAAAATTTGTCCAAAATTAAAGCACTTCACTTTCTGGTAAGATTAAAATAGAAGCCACTGGGTGAGTGATTCACACTGTTATAGTAGTCTTGCTGGACGACATCCCGGCTTGCACACAAAATTTAAAGGATATTACGTTGTCGATTACTACAGAAGAAAAAACAAAAGTTTTAAAAGAGTTTGCAACAAAAGAAGGAGACACTGGATCTCCTGAGGTTCAGGTTGCAATACTCACCTCCAGAATTAATACATTAACTGAGCATTTTAAAACACATAAAAAAGATAACCACTCCCGTAGAGGCCTATTGAAGATGGTGGCTCAGAGACGTAAACTTCTTGATTTTTTAAAAAATAAAGAAGAACAGCGTTATAAGGATCTTATAGGTCGCCTCAGTATACGAAGATAATATGAATTAACACATTTAAGTAACTCTCAAGACATAGTCTGTTGGGAGATCCCAAGGGCCGTAATTACTTAATTTTCATCGCTTTTAATTCTTTTCTTCGTGTTATATACGCGCTTCATGTAGACGCCGGACTAATGACCGTAGTTCGGGGTAACTGAATTGGTCAGGGGGAATACGCCCCCTATTGGAATGGCTTTTTAGCCTTATTAGGAAACATAGATGTTTGATGTAACAAAAAAATCAATAGAATGGGGTGAGGAAACCCTCACATTAGAAACTGGAAAAGTAGCGCGGCAAGCCGATGGTACTGTTATTGCTACACTTGGCGAAACCTCCGTGATGGCAAATGTAACATTCGCAAGAGCAATGAAAGAAGGACAAGACTTCTTTCCATTAACTGTCCACTACCAAGAAAAATATTACGCTGCGGGGAAAATACCTGGAGGTTTCTTTAAACGAGAAGCGCGCCCCTCAGAAGCAGAAACACTAACAGCTAGATTAATCGACCGCCCAATAAGACCTCTCTTTGTCGAAGGCTTCAAGCACGAGGTTTTGGTGATGTGCACTGTACTATCGCATGACCTGGTTAACTCACCGGACGTGGTTGCTATGATCGCTGCATCTGCAGCTCTTACGCTTTCGGGCGTCCCTTTTATGGGCCCAATTGCTGCCGCTCGAGTCGGTTTTGAAAATGGTGATTATATCCTTAATCCAACAGTTGATGACATGCAGGGTCTCAAAAATAACCCAGATCAACGCTTGGATTTGGTGGTCGCAGGAACCAAAGATGCCGTTATGATGGTAGAATCAGAAGCATACGAACTATCCGAAGAAGAAATGCTCGGAGCAGTAACTTTTGCCCACAAGCAAATTCAACCTGTAATTGACCTAATAATTGATCTCGCAGAAGACTGTGCAAAAGAACCATTTCATTTTGAAGCTCCAGATTTTTCCAAACTACTGAAAAATGTTAAAAAGATCGGTGAGAAAAAAATGCGATCGTCATTTGCAATTACCGACAAACAAGAACGACAATTGGCAGTAGCTGAAACGCGTGAATATATAAAATCAAAACTTTCAGATGAAGAGTTAGAAGATCTTAATCTCGGTTCAGCAATGAAAAAACTCGAAGCCGATATATTACGAGGAGATGTTGTCAAAGGTGGTAAACGTATAGACGGGCGAACAACTACAGATATTCGCCAAATAGTTTCTGAAACCGGTCTGCTACCAAGAACGCATGGTTCCGCCCTGTTCACCCGTGGTGAAACTCAAGCTCTTGTAGTAACAACGCTTGGCACAGGCGACGATGAGCAAATTATAGATGCTCTACACGGTAATTTTAGATCTAATTTCCTACTACATTATAATTTTCCCCCATATTCTGTTGGAGAAGTTGGACGGGTTGGCGCAACAGGCAGAAGAGAAATTGGCCACGGAAAGTTGGCATGGCGAGCACTCCAAGCAGTGTTGCCAGCAGCAACCGATTTTCCATATACAATCCGTGTTGTCTCAGAAATTACTGAGTCTAACGGATCATCTTCAATGGCGTCTGTTTGTGGAGGCTCACTAGCAATGATGGATGCCGGGGTTCCACTAAAAAGTCCGGTTGCCGGTGTAGCGATGGGTTTAATTCTTGAGGAGGATGGTTCATACGCCGTTTTAACAGACATACTTGGTGATGAAGATCACCTTGGGGATATGGATTTCAAAGTTGCAGGCACAGTAAATGGTATCACGTCCCTTCAGATGGATATTAAAGTTGCAGGAATAACTCCGGAAATAATGAAGCAAGCACTATCTCAGGCTAAAGATGGACGCATGCACATACTTAAAGAAATGTCCAAAGCAATTTCTGAAGCTGGAGAGTTCAGTGTGCATGCACCAAGGATTGAAACTATGAAAGTAGCTACTGATAAAATTCGGGAGGTAATTGGATCCGGCGGCAAAGTTATTCGTGAAATAGTCGAAACATCTGGAGCCAAGGTAGATATCAGCGATGACGGAACAATAAAAATTGCTTCTCCAGATGGAGCGTCGATCCAAAAAGCATATGATATGATCCACTCTATCGTCGCAGAACCCGAAGTTGGTAGCATATATACTGGAACCGTTGTAAAGTTGGTTGATTTTGGGGCTTTCGTCAACTTTTTTGGGAAGCGAGACGGCCTGGTGCACGTTAGCCAAATTGAGAACCGTCGGCTAAACCATCCATCTGATGTATTGAAAGAAGGACAAGAGGTTAAGGTTAAGCTTATGGGTTTTGACGACAGGGGCAAAGTTAGATTGTCTATGAAAGTCGTTGATCAGGACACCGGTGAAGAAATTACTGAAGATAAAAAAGAAAGTTAATAATTAGTTTGGAGAACGCCAACCAATAAAAGCGTTCTCTATCTACTAATTTTCTGACATAAATTTATTTTCAGTAACTAATACCATGCCTCTGGTATTTCTCTTTTTCTCCGCGTTACATACTCTTGTAGCTCTTCTTTAATGGAAACATCTATATCTGGAGCTTTATAATTATCTAACATATTATTCCACTGTTTATATGCGCGTTTACGCATATCTTGACTCCCAGTCTCTTCCCAGCGTTCAACATTTTCACTGTCAGATAATTTAGGCTCGTAAAATGCTTGTTTATAATTTTGCATTGTATGATCAGAGCCCAAGAAATGGCCTCCGGGCTTTACCTCTCTGTAAGCGTCGTGAGCGAGAGAATTCTTATCGGTCACCAGGCCGCTATGCAGTAATTTTTGATAACTACCAAGCCTATCAGCATCCATAATTAGCTTTTCAAATCCAGTCACCAAACCACCTTCAAGCCATCCGGCGGCATGTAGCGTAAAATTAGATCCCGCCATCATAGTTGAATGCATTGAGTCGGCAGATTCATATGCCGCCTGCGCATCCTCAATTTTAGAAGCAG
>Ga0160422_10002166_pt1 | contig 12287 bp, 14 predicted proteins | sample Fk160mmetaG_FD_108192 | JGI IMG/M metagenome (GOLD analysis project Ga0160422, IMG submission 108192) | Marine microbial communities from the Central Pacific Ocean - Fk160115 60m metaG | ecosystem: Environmental > Aquatic > Marine > Oceanic > Photic zone | place: The Central Pacific Ocean...
ATATGGAAGTTATAGAGCATGTTTCTGATCCCACTGGTTTTATAAAAACTTGTGAAGCTTTACTAAATGATGGTGGGATGATGCTGTGCTCTACAATAAATCGAAACCCCAAAAGCTTTGTTATGGCAATAATCGGAGCCGAGTACGTGATGCGTTGGTTGCCAAAAGGAACTCACGAGTGGTCAAAATTTTTTAAACCTCAAGAGTTAGAGAGTATTATAACGCAAGCTGGTTTGAAAATGGTAGATAAAAAAGGTTTTGTGTTCAATCCTATTTCCTGGCAATGGAGAATTTCCGATAAAGACCTTTCCGTAAACTATGTTACGTCTAGCGTTAAAGTTCAATCGGCAGTTAACATATAGCCAATACCTCTTAGCGTTTGCAGATATCGAGGTTCTTTTGGGTTATTCTCGATCTTTCGCCTTAGTCGTGTAATCTGTACGTCTATAGCTCTATCGTTCATGGGTTTTCCGTCTGTTCTTAAGGCTTTAACAAGATCAAATCTTGTAATTGGAATCCCGATGCTTTTTGAGAATATTTGCAAAATTTTGGACTCTGATGAAGTAAGATATATCAGATTTTGATGGTCCCATAATTCATTGCGTTCAGTATCAAAACTAACTTCTCCAAATGATAAAATTTGATTAATGTTATCTTTATAAATTATGTTTTCACCGGTCCGCCGCAAGATAGCCTTTAGTCTGAGAAGCAATTCCATAGGTTCAAATGGTTTTGGTAGGTAATCGTCCGCTCCTGCCTCAAGCCCAAGAATTCGGTCTTCCGCGTCGCCTTTGGCAGTTAGTAAAATTATAGGCGTTTTATTCTTTTCTCGTAGGTGGGATGTTAACTCTATTCCGCTTTCTCTAGGCATCATTACGTCGAGAATAATTAAGTCAAATTCAAGGCCTGTAAGAATTTGACGCGCTTGCTCGGCGCTGTGAACAGCTGACACTAGATAACCATTTTTACTCAAAAATTTTTCTAAAAGATCGCAAATTCTCGTATCGTCATCTACTATAAGTATGTGTTTTTTTTCTAATATCATCAACTGACACGTAATTTTTTATAAGTAAGTTGTAATTTTGGATCCATCATTGCTTCAAGAACTTTTTTAAAGCCCGCGACAGCATCAGGTCCAGCTTGTCGATATGCCTCACGCATTCTATGGCTTTGTGCAGTAGAAAGCTGTTTTTCTAAAGATTTTCCACTATCAGTGAGGTATAAGAGTCGCTCTCTACGATCCTTTGTTCCAATTTTTAGAGAAACTAATTCATGTTCAATCAAAGTTCTTAAAACTCTATTTAGAGATTGTTTTGTAATCCCCAATATACTGAGCAAATTGTTGACATTGGTTCCTGGAACGCGGTTGATAAAATGTAGAGCTCTGTGGTGAGCTCGTCCATAGTTATATTTTTCGAGAATCCTATCGGGGTCAGCTGTAAACCCACGATAAGCAAAAAACATAGCTTCAATTCCCTGTCTCAACTCTTCATCAGTCAAGAAGAGTAGGCTCTCTTGGCTTCTATCATTTTGCATTCGCCAGGCTCACCTTTACTTTGTGAAGTTTATATGGGCATTTTACGTCAGTCTTGTTGACATTCCAATGGTTAACTGGTAGCGATCATCGATTTTTTTGGAACTTTATATCCGTAACGGACCTTTAATTGATTGGAAAATTACAGATTTTGTCCGCAAAGTTAAGAAGGGTTAATGATGTCAGGAAGCTACGACGACCGTGATGGCAAAATTTGGATGAATGGTAAGCTGGTAGAGTGGCGTGATGCGGAAGTACATATTTTAACTCATGCTATGCATTATGCCAGTTCAGTTTTTGAGGGCGAACGTGCGTATGGTGGAAAAATATTTAAAAGTGTGTTGCACTCTGCGAGACTTCTAAAGTCAGCAAAAATGATAGATTTTGAAATTCCTTACAGCGTCGAAGAAATTGAAAAGGCTAAATATGATGCATTGACTGCAAACGGTTTGAAAGATGCTTATGTACGAGCAATTGCTTGGCGTGGTGCTGGTGAGGATATGGGTGTTGCATCTTTGAAAAATCCTGTAAATCTTGCCGTCGCGACTTGGTCTTGGGGTAATTATTACGGTGAAGCAAAGATGAAAGGTGCTAAGTTGGACGTAGCTAAGTGGCAGCGGCCCGACCCCAAAACTGCTCCCTTTGAAGCTAAAGCTGCAGGACTTTACATGATTGCTACAATGTCCAAGCACACTGCAGAAGCCAACGGATGTTCAGACGCGATGATGATGGACTATCGTGGGTATGTCGCGGAAGCCACTGGTGCAAACATATTTTTTGTCAAAGATGGCGAGGTTCATACTCCCAAGCCAGATGCATTTTTGAATGGTATAACACGACAAACAGTTATTGAAATGTTGAAAACTATGGACGTTAGAGTTCACGAAAGACATATTCTTCCAAGTGAACTTGAAGGTTTTAGTCAATGTTGGCTTACTGGGTCTGCAGCCGAAATTACTCCTGTCGGGCAAATAGGAGATTATAATTTTGAAGTTGGTGAGCTTACAAAAACAGTTTCTAAAAATTATGAGATACTAGTTCGCCAATAAGCTGTATATTTTTCTTGTGGCTATTCACTTGCGACACAAAGGCGCTAATTAACAATCTAATGGGGTGAATGCTGGACGTATTAGAAAATGAGCGTTAAAACACAATCGATTCTATGAAGTAAAAGAAATGTTATTTAATTTAATGGAGAGTTATAGTGTCAGATTCTCACAACACCGAAGGTACTAGGCGAGATTTTTTATACTATGCTACTGCAGGGGCAGGTGCAATCACTACTGGTGCTGCAGTTTGGCCATTAATTAATCAAATGAATCCGTCTGCTGACGTTAAAGCTTTGGCGTCTATTAGAGTTGATGTGTCCGGAGTAGAGCCAGGTACGCAACTTACTGTTAAGTGGCTTGGGAAACCAGTATTTATTCGCAGGCGTACGGAAGATGAAATTCAGGAAGCTCGGTCTGTGCCGTTAAGTGAGTTACCTGATGGTACTGGACGCAATGAAAACATACCTAATTCTGATGCTGCTGATGAAAATAGATCATTAGATGAAGCAGGAGAGTGGTTGGTAATGATGGGAGTATGTACTCATTTAGGTTGCGTTCCTTTAGGTGACGGTGCTGGCGAGTTCGGTGGTTGGTTTTGCCCATGTCACGGATCTCACTATGATTCATCAGGCCGCATTCGAAAGGGTCCAGCCCCCCAGAATTTACCCGTCCCTGTTGCATCCTTTGTAGATGAATCCACTATTAAACTTGGTTAAAGGAATTTATTGAGATGTCTGGAATACCTCACGATCATTATGAACCAAAAACTAAAGGCGAAAAATGGTTGAATAGTCGTCTGCCAATAGTAGGGTTGTTGTATGATACAATAATGATACCAACTCCGAAGAACTTAAATTGGATGTGGATTTGGGGAATTGTTTTAACGTTTTGTTTGGCGTTACAAATCATTACTGGGATCGTTTTGGTAATGCATTACACGCCACATGTTGATATGGCATTTGCTTCGGTTGAACATATAATGCGAAATGTGAATGGCGGCCATATGATACGTTACTTACATTCTAATGGAGCGTCTTTATTTTTCATAGCTGTGTACGCTCACATTTTTAGGGGTCTATATTATGGATCATATAAAGCTCCTCGTGAGATTACTTGGATTATTGGTATGTTGATATACCTCCTCATGATGGGGACCGCCTTCATGGGATACGTTCTTCCATGGGGTCAAATGTCATTTTGGGGCGCAACAGTTATTACTGGTTTATTTGGTGCTATACCGTTCATAGGAGAACCAATTCAAACCCTTCTGCTTGGGGGCCCGGCGGTTGATAATGCAACTTTAAATCGCTTTTTCAGTCTACACTATTTATTTCCATTCTTGATTGCTGGTTTGGTGATAGTGCACATATGGGCTTTTCACACTACCGGAAACAATAACCCAACAGGAGTAGAAGTGCGAAGGACTTCGAAGGCCGAGGCAGAAAAGGATACCGTTTCTTTTTGGCCATATTTCGTAATAAAAGACCTTTTTGCCTTAGCGGTTTTACTTGCAGTATTTTTTGCAATTGTGGGATTTATGCCAAATTACTTGGGCCACCCCGACAATTACATCGAAGCTAACCCACTGGCTACACCTGCGCACATTGTTCCAGAGTGGTATTTTTTACCGTTCTATGCAATCCTTAGAGCCTTCACAGCAGAAGTATGGGTGGTACAATTTGCTTCATTTGTAACTGGGGGAATAATTGATGCGAAGTTCTTTGGAGTTTTGGCTATGTTTGGTGCTATTATAGTTATGGCCTTAGCACCCTGGTTAGATACTTCTAGCGTTCGGTCTGCACGTTACAGGCCTATGCTTAAGTGGTGGTTTGGGATATTAGTGTTCGACTTCTTTGCACTGATGTGGCTTGGAGCAATGCCTGCTGAAGAACCTTATGCAACCCTTTCATTAATAGCGTCAGCTTATTGGTTTGGTTACTTCTTAGTAATCCTCCCGTTACTTGGGATTATAGAGAAACCAAATTCCCAACCAACTTCGATTGAAGAAGATTTTAAGAAAAAGCAATTGAAGAAGGCTGCCAAAGCAGATGATTACTTTTCAAAGCCAGACGCAACTCCCGCTGAGTGATGAAAGGCAAAGATATGAAATCCATAAAAACAGTTGTTATCGCTATATCAGCATGCTTGGTAGGTAGTTTTTCTTTTGCAGCAGGTGGCGGTGGTTATGTTAAAGACTTCGATTTTTCATTTGAAGGTCCATTCGGTGCATATGATCAAACGCAACTTCAACGAGGACTTAAAGTTTACACAGAGGTTTGTTCATCATGTCATGGCTTAAAGTATGTACCATTAAGAACACTCGCGGATAAAGATGGCCTTGGCTATTCCGAAGATCAAGTTCGCGCATATGCCGAGTATTATGAGATATTTGATCCTGAGTTAGATGACTATCGTGCTGCGGTGCCGGCGGATCACTTCCCAGCAGTTGTCGATGCTGGAGCTCCAGATTTATCTCTAATGGCGAAAGCAAGAGCGGGGTTCCATGGGCCTTACGGTACGGGAATAAGCCAGCTTGTAAATGGTATGGGTGGTCCAGAATATATTGCCTCGCTATTAACCGGATACACGGGCGAGGAAAAAGAGGAATATGGATCAGTATTCTATGAAAACACTGCTTACCCCGGTAAATGGATAGCTATGGCACCACCTTTGTATGGCGAGGACGTTGATTATGACGATGGGCACGCAAACGATATATATAGTGAAGCTCAGGATGTCGCTGCTTTCTTAATGTGGGCTGCCGAACCAAAAATGATGGCTCGAAAACACAGTGGATTTGTCGGAGTTTTGTTTTTGGTACTGTTGTCTGTTCTACTATATTTAACCAACAAGCGATTGTGGGCTCCGATCAAGAAGGAAAGTATTTCTTCGTAGCTTTAGTTTTTAGAAACTTTAGTAAATCAGAATTTCTCAATCATTATCTGACCCACCAGAGCCTGCGCCTAATTGTCGGCTCTCTTCAGTGGCAGGTGCGTATGTCATATTAGACCAAGTCTCAATTTTCTCCAATGTTGTGTCATCGATTGAGATTCTTGTTATAGTTTTCTGTTTTGCGAGCTTGCTATTTATATTTTTAGAAAAGGAAATGGTATTAACTTTCTTTTTTGAATAGAAACGATCGCCAATGATTAATTCATTTGTTATAATAAACTTGTCATTTTCTAATGATATTTCCAGTGGAGGTTCGCTAAAATCCCTATCAACAGATATTAACCCAAGGATAAGTATTGGGTCATAAAAGTGGCCGTTAATTTGGTCAAATCTTTTGTAAACTTGAGTGTCGATTATAGTCAAAATGCGGTCAATTTTACTATTTTTGTTGTTCAGGACCTCTAGAAGAATATTTTGTACTGGAAACTGATTTATGGCCAGTGCCAGAAGAGCATCGGATAAATCTTCGCACACTCCCCAGTGGTGCCCTTTTCCTCTTAGGCTTTTTTTGCATAGCGAAACGAATTCGTTTTTTGATAGGTTCAATTGGGTTTCTGCGTTGGATATGTCCAATTATCGCAGTTTTCTTCGTTTAGTGTTTGTGGAAGTGGGGCACCTTTGAACATATTTATTCTAACCCATCTGTCTGATCTAGGATCAAAATGAAATGCTCCAAAAAATGAAAGTTTTGCTCTGAGTAAGTCGATAGGAATAACTTCGCTTGAAATAGTATTATCTTTTATCTCTGCGTAAGGATTGTTGAATACAATCTGGCACCTACGAATTATGTGACGGTGTTCAGGATGCTTCATAAGAAATTCAGCAATGCTTTTGTTATGTTCCCATTTTGATAGGTCACAATGCATCCGAGCGACATCACGACCTGGTTGGAGTGGCTGTTCATAAAATGCTATACCATTTTCTTTAAACCGATTTCCAAGTCGGGGTTCTAGTTTTTCCTCCGAAATATACCAAGCAAGCTCATTATTTTTCGAGTGTTTCCAATTGATCTTTAGCGCGTAAGCATAATGTTGCTCGGTCTTTTTAAGAAACTCTCCAATTAACATTGAGCCTTTAATCTTACTTGAAAATTGTTTTATGTCACTCATTCCATCGCTGAGATCATCGACCAACTCACCAAATGGTTCCAATATAAGAGAGACCAGTAGCTCTTGTGCTTCCTCACCTAAAGTTTCCTCAGCCCAATTATATAAACTATCGAATGGATAAGGGGTCTTGTAATTGAATTTTTCTACATATTCGTCTAAGAGGGCTTTATCTAGTCGTAATTTTTTCAATTTTACAATTTGTAATTCGTGTTCTGAATGCCAGCCGTCAATTAGATAGTTACTACGCTCAATGTAATTTTTGAATAGATCGATGTATTTAGGTTTTGGTGCTTTGAGGCTTCGAATTCTTGCCAAGGCAGTTTCTTTCGCACTTATCCAATTATTTAAGAGTTGCGGGTGATTAATTAAAAAGGGTGCCATTCCGAGCCCAGTAGAGTTTCCTACGCCCAGCATTTCACGAAATCTTGGTTCAAGCTTTACCCACTTAGTTGGGTTTTTCACTTTTGCAGCGTGCTGTAATAGGTCCATTACAAATGCTCGTATCATATAAACTGTAAGCATTTCTGCCTGAAATGGAGCTTTGAATTCCGACCGTTCAGATATTTCGCTATAATCAATGGCCCCAAACTTTCCAGAGCCATAAACGGCTGTTGTCCTCATCATATATCCAACTTTTTCAATTTCCTGGATATCTGGCTGCTTGCCTTTAGATAAGCAATCAACAACATAGTCCCAAAGTCGAACTGACTTATTTGCCCTAGATAGTGTAATTTCCTTTTCAGTTACGCGTCCAGCTTCTTGATTAGGAACATTATTGTTCAAACGTTCGATGTCTCCCTTAGATGGAATACCATCAAAAAGTGTGAAAGTAGCATCCCATTTAGTGGCTATTACCCGATCCGAACGATCTTCATTAGAAATTTTGTGTGCAAAAGCCACCAATGAATACGCCCTATTTGGCAGCTGATATGTGTAAACTGCAGTGCCAGAACAGTCGTAACTTATATCAAAAACTTGTCTTTGAAATTTCCATTTCTCGGACGAAATCCGCCTTAAAAGTATTCTAAGAAACGACAGTCGTGATTGATGAAAAGAACCCAGTCGGCTCAGGCGCATTACTTCTTCAGCAGGCCGTCGACCCACCTCACCTAAAGAAAGTTTGTTATCAAAAATATTTTGCATCAATCAACTTTTTGTTTGTTCCAATTCTATATTATCTATTTTTTTTATACAGAAAAGTACTTAACACGACTTGTAGTGTATAGTCTTTATTGATTTTAAAATAAAGTGTATTGAGTAACTTATAATCAAGTAAATATTTTACAATATGACCCATGCCAACTGTATAAAAAGGGCTTTTCATCGAAGACGATTATCAGCTTTTTGATTTATATTTACTTGGTGGTGTCGCGATTTAATTTTGAGATTTAAAATGCAACATAATCTGTTTGAATGGAATGATAATTCGTCTGTTATCTCTCCTAGGCCTACATCAAAATGTAAAACGAATATTGCAAAACAATTAGCACTATTTTTTGAAATACTTCATTCAGGGAAAACGCCGAGGATGAATTCTGATGGTGTAACTTCCCACGAGGCACTTACTGGCGGAAGCTTTCAAACTATATCAGGCGGGTCAATGGGTTCGCCAAAAGTTCTGGAAAGAACCTGTTTTAGTTGGATATTAAGTTTCAATACTAATGATAAAAATTATAATCTTCGCGGCAGTAAGGTAGCTTTATTCGGTTCGGTAAACCACAGCTTGTCACTATATGGAGCCCTAGAGGCAATTTTTTTAGGATGCGAAGTCCATCACTTAGCTGGATTGAGTCCAAGTAGTCAATTACAATATTTAGAGAATAAAAAAATAGAGATACTCTATGTTACGCCCACACAATTGAGATTTATGCTATCAACGAAGTATCAAAATTATCTTATTAAAAGTTTGAGATATGTATTTATTGGCGGTGCTTCAATAGAGCAAAATATTCTGGTGGAGTTATCAAAAATAGCTCCAAATGCGGAGTTAAAACAATTTTATGGGTCAAGTGAAACTAGCTTTATAACTATATCAGATCTACTAACTCCCGTAAATTCAGTTGGCAAAGCCTACCCCGGCGTAGAGATAGTACTTGGTGACCGGCCTGATAAGCCAGTAAGCTCAGGTGAAACCGGTAGGGTCTGGGTTCGGTCGCCTTATTTATTTTCAAGATATGTTGGTGAAAATAGCTTTCATTTAAATAGAGTCTTGGATTGGGTAAGTCCAGGAGACTTGGCAAAATTGGATCTAAATCAAAATCTTTTCATACTCGGTCGCATAGACCGAATATTCAAAATTAAGGATCAAACAATAATACCTGAAGAAATTGAGAATTATCTGCTAACAAAAAAAGACATCGTGGATGCGGTGGTTGTAAAGAAAAATGATGTACTTAGAGGCAATAAAGCCGTTGCTTACATTGCAACAAGTGAAGTGTTTGATATAAAAAAGCTCAAAGAAGAATGTATTTCATCAATTCCGCCACTTGATGGTTCGTTTCAAATCATTGAACTTAGTCCTGAAAAGTTTCCATTTTTGCCGTCGGGAAAACCCGATATTTCTAAGTTACAACATTGGGACAAGTAAAATGCAATCAGCCTATATTGTTGGAGCAAAGCGATCAATTGTGTCCCCAATGAATGGACCTCTTTCTTCATTGAAAATTCATGAATTAGCAGCCCCAATTATAAATAACGTAATAGAAGCAAGCGGAATAAAACCAGATGAGGTAGACGAATTAATTGTCTCGAATGCTCTTGGTGCAGGAGGCAATCCATCTAGATTAATTGCCCTTGCAAGTAATTTACCGGAAAGGGTTGGTGGCCTTACTATCGACCGTCAGTGTGTGGGCGGTCTTGATGCGATAATGCTTGGTGTAAAATTGGTGCAAGCCGGTAGTGCTAACGTAGTAGTGGCTGGAGGTGTTGAAAGTTTTTCTAATAGGCCCATTCGTCTAGCGCAGGAATATGATAAAATATTGGTGCCGTATGACACTCCTGAGTTTACGCCAGATCCTGATCAGGAAATATATATGGCGGAAGCAGCTTTTAAGGTTGCGGAGAAATTTGGGTTTACGCAGAAGGATCAAGATGCGTTTGCGATTAATAGTCATGCAAATGCTCTAAAATCAAAAAAATACCTTACCAATGAGATCGTAAAAATAGGTCCAGAAAATATTTCTTTTGATCCGTATGCGAGAAATTTAAGTTTTAAACTTTGTGAACGCGCGCCCAAATTATTTGGTTCAATAACGCATGCAAATACTGCAATTTCAGCGGATGCTGCCTGCTTTGTTGTTATTTGTAAAAATGTACCTGAAGGCGGAAAAGCACTGGAGTTGGTAACCGGTGCTACCATAGGTGCAAATCCAAAGTTACCAGGGATCGCCCCAATAGATGCGATAGAAAAGACGTTAAATTACTCCGGGTTAAAAAAGACGAATATTAACCACATCGAAATAATGGAGGCATATGCATCACAAGCTATGGCATGTCTTTTAGGGTCTGGACTTGAGAATATTAAAACTAATCAGAAAGGAGGAGCTTTAGCAAGGGGGCATCCTATTGGAGCTTCAGGTGCGATACTTGTAACAAGATTGTTTTCGGACCTATCGCCGGGTGAGTTAGGAATAGCCGCCGTTGCCGCGGCGGGTGGTATAGGAAGTGCTGCTATATTTCGCTGCTTAGGTTAATTAACTCCGTGATAAAACGTCATCAGGCCGAAGTTTGAATAATGTTTGAGTGAGTGTTGCACAAAGAAATGCCTTTATCAAATCGCCTGGTAAATAAATTAATGCAATTACCATAGTATCCGAAATCGATTTTCCCAATATTATAGACATTCCGATGATACCTGGAATGTATAACACAAAAATTCCACCTATGATTGCTCCAAGCAGGGATGAATAAAATATTTTTACCATCTTTAGTTTAGTGGTAATCAAACCAGCAACATATGCTGCTAATGGGAAACCAACAATAAATCCTACACTTGGACTGGCAAAAATTCCTAAGCCACCGCGCCCTCCAGATAATAACGGAAGCCCCAATGCAGTGAGTGTAATAAATAGCAAAACTGCCAAAGCTCCTCTTTTTGCTCCTAAAACGGTTCCGCATAACATTATACCCATACTTTGAGCAGTAATAGGTACGCCAGAGGCAAGCATTACTTTTGGTGCGAGACCAAGAACGGCAATCAAAGCTGCGAACAATGATACCAGAACTATCTTTTTTTCCATTTTCTTACTTATTCTCTTAAAGTTGACCTTGACTTAAGGGATTGTGCAACATGATCTGCGTCATCCATAACACTTAATATTAACGGCACAATGATTTGCCACGAAGGCCGTTTACCCGATCTACATCTGTATGCAAGTTGTAAAATTTTTTGCCTCTCTAGAACAATCGGTGTGAATCGGATGAAAATTAGAACACTAATTGAAATGGCTTGTGTATTTATATTTATCACTCGCATGGGGCTTATAATTTTTTCGATAATTTCGGAAATCTCACTAGTTTTTGTTGAACAAGTTACGATATTGGCGAGCGTCACTATTAACAATAGTCTTAAAATAATTAAAGCACCATGACTTAAGTCACCTGAATAAAGATGCCAAACCACTATAATTGCGATAAAGGGTAACAAGGGTTTTAACAACCCCAGACTGAATTTAAAAATTTGCCAGCCTAGTAGAAATTGAAATGCACATGTCGCCACAAATAGAAGCACCATAATGCCCAGTGTTTCTACAAAAAAAATTCCACTAGTTGCGGTGGCCAAAAGTACTAACTTCATACTGGTTGGGATTCTTTCTAACCAAGTATTCTGAGGAAAACGAAGAGCTAGCATTATAAGTTTACTTTTCTTAGCATATGCTTTGAGTATTCTTTTAATACTGACTTAGGTGATCCGTCTAAAAGGACCTTTCCATGGTCTAACCAAATGACACGATTGCATTTTTCTAGGCTGGATAGGTTGTGAGTTATATGTATAATCATTTGCGGTAGGTTTTTTATGTATGTGTCTAATGCTTTTGTTGTTGGTAAATCTAACCCCGAGAAAACCTCATCTAAAATTATAATTGCGGGATCCATTGCAAAAACGCTCATTATACATAAAAGTTGTTTTTCTCCTTGAGATAGTGTCGAGGTAGACAAATTAGTCCAGTTTGTTTTATCAAATTTTTGAAGAGTTAATGCAGTTTTCTTTTTTACTTCTGATTTTGAATACCCCAAGTTCTTTAGGCCAAATCCTATTTCCTCCTCAACTGTTCCAAAAATTATTTGATGGTCAGGATTTTGAAATACTATTCCAATTTTTAGATTAGGATGACTTTGATTTTTGCCATTAATATGTACTTCAAGTTTACCTTTGCTCGGGTCAATCAGTCCACATAGAATTTTTGCTAATGTAGATTTACCAGAGCCATTTCTGCCTATAATGCCTATAGATTTTTCATCTAAAGTGAGTGTTAGTTCCTTTAAGATAACTTTACCAAAAGCTGCATAAGAGATTTTGTTTAAAACAAGTTTAGGCTTAATCAACCGGTTGCCCTTTTTCAGTTTTATAAATGTACTTCAAATAAGTAGTACCTGTGTTCCAACTTTGGTCAAACTGAATAATTCGTTAATATGTTCGTTATA
>Ga0160422_10002167_pt1 | contig 12285 bp, 7 predicted proteins | sample Fk160mmetaG_FD_108192 | JGI IMG/M metagenome (GOLD analysis project Ga0160422, IMG submission 108192) | Marine microbial communities from the Central Pacific Ocean - Fk160115 60m metaG | ecosystem: Environmental > Aquatic > Marine > Oceanic > Photic zone | place: The Central Pacific Ocean...
TGCCTTCCCATCCGAGACCCTTAGGACCGGAGCCTTGCGCCTGACCTCCCTGAAGATTTTTCTCAGGATCCCAAGGCTTTCAGAACGCCATCGAGGCTTTCCTGCGCATCCCCGAAGAGCATTTGTGTGTTTTCCTTGAAGAACAACGGATTCTCAACCCCTGCGTAACCCGTGGCCATGGAGCGCTTTAAAACAATCGTGTGACGACCCCTCCAGCATTCCAGAACAGGCATCCCCGCGATCGGGCTGTCAGGCTCATCGAGAGCAGAGGGGTTAACGATGTCGTTAGCCCCGATGACGACTGAAACGTCAACGTCAGGGAAGTCCTCATTAATCTCGTCCATTTCGAAAACGATATCGTAGGGCACCTTGGCCTCTGCAAGGAGGACGTTCATGTGGCCGGGCATCCGACCCGCTACGGGGTGAATTCCGAAACGAACGTTCACTCCCTTCGCCCGCAGAACTTTCGTCATCTCGTTGACAGTGTGCTGCGCCTGAGCGACCGCCATGCCATAGCCAGGAATAATCATTACTTCCTTGGCCTCTCTCATGAGCTCCGCTGTCTCCTCTGAGGTAATGGCCACGGCTTCACCCTGCTCTCCTTCAGAGCTTTTCGCAGCGGCACCCCCGCTACTGCCAAATCCACCTGCTATCACCGATAGAAACTTCCGATTCATCGCCCTGCACATGATATAGCTGAGAATCGCTCCACTGGACCCAACCAGTGCTCCCACAACAATGAGGAGATCATTCTTAAGCATGAACCCGGTAGCTGCCGCGGCCCATCCCGAGTAGCTGTTCAACATGGAAACAACCACCGGCATATCTGCCCCACCAATCGCCATCACCATGTGCACCCCAAAAATCAGCGCAATGACAGTCATGATCACGAGTGGGCTCAGTCCCCCACCCTCGGCCGACTGCTCGACAAACGAAATACCCACCACGATCGTCACGATCAGCAATCCCAGATTGAGCCAATGCCTTGCGGGCAGCATAAGAGGCTTTCCCCCGATCTTTCCACTCAACTTGCCAAAGGCGATGACCGAACCGGAGAACGTTACAGCACCTATGAGGATCCCAAGATAAATCTCGATATCATGAATCGTTTTCTCAGCTCCTTGATAATGCTGACCGTCAGGATCGAGATAGGTTGCATATCCTACCAAGGCAGCAGCCAGCCCTACAAGGCTGTGAAGAATCGCCACCAGTTCCGGCATCTGGGTCATCTGGACCCGCCGGGCGAGAACGAATCCCACCACGCCGCCTAGCGACAGCGTTCCAACAAGAACAGCGTAGTTCCCCTTGATGCCAGCAACCGCGGCAATCAGCGCAATAGCCATACCCAGCATACCGTAAAAATTTCCCCGGCGTGCGGTCTCTTGATTACTCAGCCCTCCCAACGCAAGGATGAAGAGAATAATTGCTCCAAGATAGGCAGCATCTGCAATTTGGTCAGTCATTTCCTTTTCCGGTTAGAGGCTAGTCCTTACGAAACATCTCAAGCATCCGATGAGTCACAGCGAACCCTCCAACGATATTGATTGCCGTAATCAGGATCGCGACCGCAGCCAACCATACGATTGCAGGCTCCTCCTTTGAGATCTGCATGAGCGCTCCAATAATAATAATACTGCTGATTGCATTCGTGACACTCATCAGCGGCGTATGCAACGCGGGGCTTACATTCCAAATCACCATGTAGCCGACAAAGCAGGCGAGGACGAAGACCGTGAAATGCTCCATGAAAGAGGATGGAGCGAAGGCCCCGACCCCGGCGAGGGCGCCTCCCGCGAGGAGAAGCGGAACCAGAAATCCGAGGACCGAGCGCTTTGCTGCAGGCACTACCGGAGCTGGCTGGGGCTGTTCCTCAACCTTCTTCTCCTTCGTGGGAGCCGCGGAAAGCTTGGGCGCGGGAGGCGGCCAGGTAACCTCTCCTTCCTTGATAACAGTTGCACCCCGGATGACCTCATCCTCCATATTCACATTGACAGTTCCATCCTTTTCCGGACTCAGATCCGTCAACATATGCCGGAGATTTGTCCCATAGAGCTGGCTGGACTGAGCGGCCAGACGACTAGGAAGATCGGTGTAGCCTACCAGACTGACTCCGTGTTTCACCACCACTTTACCTGCCTCCGAAAGCTCGCAGTTGCCACCCTGTTCCGTGGCGAGATCAACGATGACGCTACCCTCCCTCATCAACTCAACCATATCGGCGAGAATCAGCTTTGGCGCCGGCTTTCCGGGAATCAGCGCTGTAGTAATAATAATGTCCACCTCCTGAGCTTGCTCACGGAAGAGAGCCATTTCCGCCTCAATGAACGCCTCGCTCATGACCTTGGCGTAACCTCCTTCCCCAGACCCATCCTCCTCATCTTCAAAATCAAGCATGAGGAAATCAGCATCCATGCTCTCGACCTGCTCCTTCACCTCCGGCCGAGTATCAAAGGCTCGGACAATGGCCCCCATGCTGCGGGCGGCTCCGATCGCCGCCAGACCCGCAACTCCAGCGCCGATGACCAGCACCTTGGCAGGAGGAACCTTCCCCGCAGCGGTTATCTGACCAGTGAAAAATCTCCCGAAGTGCTGCGCCGCCTCAACCACAGCGCGGTAACCCGCGATGTTGGCCATAGAACTCAGAGCATCAAGTTTCTGCGCGCGGGAAATTCTTGGCACACTGTCCATCGCCAGCACCGTTGCTCCGGTCGCAGCAAGCGCGTCCATCAACTTTTCATTCTGGGCCGGCCAGATAAAACTCACCAGGATTTTACCCGGTGCAAGGAGGCTGACTTCCCCGTCCTCAGGCGCCCGCACCTTGAAGATGATGTCCGAGGACGACCAGAGGTCCTCCGCCTTCTCGATAATCTGAACCCCTGCATCCCGATAAGTTTGGTCAGGAAAACTGGCCGCCTCTCCGGCTCCCTGCTCAATAGCAACTGTAAAACCAAGTTTCTGGAGGTGCTGCGCAACATCCGGGGTAGTAGCGACCCGGCATTCTCCGTCATATATCTCGTTCGGAATCCCGATTTGCATTTGATAAAAGGCCTCGGCCAATCAAATGCCGGGGGAGGCGGGACGTTAAAGAGAAAACGCTGCTTTTCAAGTGCGATCGCGAAGCAATCCCCTGAAAGCCGGCCCAAACGGCAGCAATGTGTAGCCAACTAACCGTCATGGGAGGTCGCTCAATCTGCCCCCCCGACTTATGCACAAGTTATCAAGATCGCTAACAATTCGAGGCGTGGGGACGGACCTTGGATGGTCCTTTCATTGGGATATCGCATCTTTGCGTGGCTCCCGTGGTTGGAGTTTGCATCCTTGCCTCTGAGGCGCGATAACCTGCGTGTTCCAATTATATTCCTCTAGAAATTTACATGAGCACGAAGCAAACGAGACGGAGTTTTCTCCAGAAATCAACCGCTGCCGGCGCCGCCGTCGGCTTTCCCACCGTCATCCCCTCCAGCGCCCTCGGCAAGGATGGTAATACCGCGCCCAGCGAGCGGGTAGTGATGGGCTTTATCGGTATCGGCAACCGAGGCCTTGGCGTAATGCAGGCCCACATCAACCACAAGGATGTTCAAGGTGTTGCGGTTTCTGACTGTCATAAGAACCACACAGACCGTAACCGCAGGTGTGGATCAGAGGGAGGCAAGGAGGCCGTGGACAAGAAATACGGCAACAAGGACTGCAAGGCTTACTTTGATTATCGTGAACTGTGCGCCCGTGACGATATCGACGCCGTAATGGTCGCCACTCCAGACCACTGGCATGGACTTATCTGTATGGAGGCCCTTCGTAACGGCAAGGATGTCTACTGCGAGAAACCCGTCACTCACTTCCATGCGGAAGGTAAAGCCATCCATGAGACCGTCGCCAAGCACAAGCGCATCTTCCAGGTCGGATCCCAGCAACGCTCCGACTGGAACTTCCGTCAGGCTGTGGAGATTGTTCGCAACGGATTGATTGGAAAGGTGACTCACGTCGAAGTAGGGCTCCCCGGGGGACGGACCGGCCCCGACCGTGACCCCACCCTCAAGGATGCTCCTGAAGGCTACGACATGTGGTGTGGGCCCAGCCCGGTTCTTCCCTTTATGGAAGCTCGCCATCACTGGTCCTGGCGCTGGCACACCAACTATGGCCGTGGCCAGCTCATGGACTGGATCGGCCACCACAACGACATTGCCCACTGGGGGCTTGGACTTGAGGCTACTGGCGGCGGCGGTGGACCAGTAAGCGTGGAAGCGAAGAACTGGGACTTCTCAAAGACCCCGGACATCTACGATACCGCTTGGCAGTATGACGTCATCTCCAAGTATCCTAACGATATCGAGGTCAAAATGTCCTCTCGCATTAGTGGTGGCTGTAAGTGGATTGGCACCGATGGCTGGGTCTGGGTCAATCGTGGCCGCCTCGACGCCTCAAACAAGGAATGGATCAAAAAAGGCTTCAGCGCTGGAAAATGGAAGGGCTACAAATCGCCCGGCCATCAGAGAAACTTCATTGACTGCGTGAAGTCCCGAAAGGAAACGGTAGCACCGGCAGAGAACGCTCATCGCGCGATCACGCCCGGCCACATCGCCTACGTTTCCCATGAAATCGGTCGTGCCATCAAATGGGATCCCAAGCAAGAGGCCGTCATTGGTGACGATAAGGCTCATAAGATTCTCTACTCCCTGCCCTACAGGGGGGACTGGAAACTCTAGAAATTAATCCCTCTTCATAGCAGGAATTTCTTCCCTGCTCCAAAGCTCTGGGCCCGCCTGCGAGATGCAGGCGGGCCCTTTTTAAAGAGGTCGATTACCTTAGAATTCCAACATGAGGCATCGACTGATGCACAGATTCCCTGTTCCACTACTCTTGATTCTGAGGATCTTCCGATCTCCGCTCCAATCCAGTTCTTTTCTGGTTGGCGTGGAGGTCGACAGGGGGAAAACTACAGATTAACCCATCCATCCATGTTCCTCCGACACGGCGCGCTCTACATGCTCATGGCTCTGGCCGTAATCGAGGCTGACGATAACGCTGATCACCACCGGATTAGACCTCGCTCCGTCGACAATGCCGGAACAAAATCTCCTGCTCCGCAATGGCCGGAACTAATACGGATTCATGACCCTGGCTCGCGGAATGATCGATGGGCCACACAAGACCTTGACGATTCCAACTGGGAGACCATGAAACTCCCAACCCACTGGGAAATAGCGGGACTTCCCGATTTTGATGGCGTGGTCTGGTTTCGTCGCACAGTTGATGTGCCGGCTCTGATGGCGAGCAGGGAGGCTACTCTCGAGCTGGGAGCAATCGACGATATGGATGTAACGTGGATCAACGGCAAAAGAGTTGGCGGCTACGAACAGCCGGGAGACCACTTTACCCCTCGCTCCTATAAACTGGCTCCGGGCACCCTCAAGCAAGGCAAGAATACTATCACCGTCCGTGTATTCGACCACGGGCATGGAGGAGGCATCGCACAGACCCACGGAAAACTTCAACTTAGCGGAAGTGGCACGAACATTCCCCTTGCAGGGCCATGGCGCTACAAGGTCGGCGCGAGCTTGCAGCTGCTAGTTGCCCCCGGAAAACCCTTCTCGGATCCTCGCACTGACAACCCGTTCGAGGGAGAGTTTAGCATCGAGACCAACGATGTTGTAGCACTGGCCGGCGGCACGAACATCGTCAAGCAGTTCGAGTCTGGATTTCTTGAGACTCTACTCACTCTCAGCTCTTCCGAGCGCGCGTATTTCCGCGATATGGCCTGGCAGGCGGACACCGTTTATCTACAGCAGCGTCCGAGAAATTTTGGTTCACATCTCGATCTGCTCCGACGCATGGGGGCGAGTATCGTCATTGCCAATTTCGGACAGTTTGAGGCTCTCGGCGGCGCCACCCATCTTCCTCGGTTTCTGGAAGCCTACGAAGATCTTCTCGATCAGTTCGAACAATGCACTCGCCGTATTGTGCTGGTCTCTCCGCACCAGTTTGAAAAACACAGGGACCCTCTCCTTCCAGACCTGAGCCTGCGCAATGGGGATATAGCCGCCTACAGCGAGGGCATCCGCCAACTCGCCCAGCGAAGAAAATATATTTACGTCGACCTCTCCCAAATCGACTCCTCAGGTTGGACCAGCAGCAGTAGCCAGCTTAATGCGGAAGGTCAGTGGCGCTGGGCACAAAATGTCGCATCACAATTGACTGGGAAGAAGACGGCGGCGCGGACCAGACACTTCGAGCTCCTGCGCCAGCAAATCAGCCGAAAGAATGTTCTGTGGCGTCAGCACTGGAGACCTACCAATTGGTCTTTTCTCTACGGCAACCGCCAGCAAGTAGCTAGCAGCAGAGATCACCGCCCGGGGCAACCTCGCTGGTTCCCCGAAGAAGTCAGGGCCATCATTCCTCTCATAGAAAAGGCTGAGGAAAGCATCTGGAAAATGAGAACCCCTTCCCGATGAAAAAATTCCTCCTTATTTTCCTTCTGGGGATAGCCCACGGGACGCTACTCGCCCAACCCAAGAATTATTCTGTCGGACCCGCGCCCCATGATAACTCGAGCGAGGCGGAGCTCGCATCCTTCAAGATTGCCAAAGGGTATGATGTTTCCCTTTTCGCTTCGGAACAGGACGGAATTGCCAACCCTATCGTGATGCGCTGGGGACCAAGGGGAAGGCTCTGGGTTCTCTGTTCTCTCGTCTATCCACAGGCCATTCCATCTGAGACGCCCAACGACAAACTTTTCATCCTCGAGGACAGCGACCACGATGGAAAAGCAGACACGACTCGGGTATTCGCAGACAGGCTCAACATGCCTACCGGATTCGCCCTGGGGAATGGAGGGGTTTATATTGGTGAGGGTCAGGACCTAGTCTTCCTTACAGACACCAATGGAGATGACCGGGCTGATCATCGGGAAGTTGTTCTCAGCGGCTTTGGCACCGGGGACACCCATCAGAACATTAACTCATTTACCTGGAGCCCGGGTGGAGAGCTGCTTTTCTGTCAGGGTCTGCACAACTTCTCACGGGTCGAGACCCCCTGGGGAATCGTTCGCATGAATGAGCACGGCGTATGGCGCCTCCGTCCTCGCAGGATGCAGCTGCACGCCTTTCGGGGATGCAGCGGGCAGAACCCCTGGGGACTATCTCACGGACATTGGGGTCAACCGTTCGCCAAGAGTAATGGGAATGCAGTAAGCGAGCTACTTCCCGTCATGGTTCACACAGAGAACCGCCACCCTCCGCTCGACATTGGAGGCACACGTATCAAGAGCATGATCTGTGAGATTATTGACTCTCCGGCCCTCCCGGACGATCTCCAGGGCAACATCGTCATTGCAGGCTACTTCGCACATCTGATCGATCGCCTCAAAATCACCTCCGATGGAGCAGGCCACCGGGGAGAACTACTAGATCCACTATGGACTACAGACCATCAAAGTTTTCGGCCTGTGGATATCCAGACAGGACCGGACGGGGCTCTCTATATCGCAGACTGGTATAACCCCATTATCGGGCACTATCAGGCCTCTCTGCGTCATCCTGATCGAGATAAGACCCACGGAAGAATCTGGCGCCTGACCGCAGAGGGAAAGCCTGCTGTCCGGGCTCCCGATTACCACCTGATGCCCACAAGGGAACTTCTTGAATCCCTCTGCAGGGCGACTCTCAAGGAGCGGGAGAGATTACGAATTATCCTCTCGGACCGGTATGCTGATTCGGTACGACGATCTGAAATACGCCGGACGATAGCAAAATGGGTATCCTCATTCGATCCTCAGGATCCTCGTCTGGACCATCACATCTTCGAAGCCCTCTGCCTTCACGAGTGGTTTGAAATAGTAAACCCTGAGCTACTGGATCGTTTACTCAAATCAAGCGAGCCACTGGCCCGGTCCTACGCAACCCGCGTAGTTGGCCGCTGGCATGATCGTCTGCCGACACCACTGAACTATCTGAGAAACTCAGTAACTGACCCCCACCCCCGCGTGCGACTTGAAGCCGTAGTGGCCGCCAGTCAGCTCCAGTCTGCCGAGGCGATGGAAACAGCGGTTCTCGCCCTCGATGCTCCAACCGACCGCTTCATTAAAGCGGCCCTCCGTCAATGCGCCCATGCCCTGCAACGGTGGTGGTTCACGTCCTTGAGAGAGGGGCGACTCGCTATTAATAACATCGGACATCTCGCTTTTCTTCTCGACCAAACCTCGGGACAGGACGCCGCCGGTGTTGCTCGCAAGATTCTCGAGGACGAGTCCCTGAAACCAACAAGCCCTGCATTGCCGATTCTCGCGATGATTCTCGCCACTCAGGGAACTGTCGAAGACCTCGACTGGCTGATCACCAAAGCCCATGCTGATTTGAGAAACTCCACTCCGCTTCTATCCGCGATGCAGGAGTCTGCCTCCATCAGGGAACTGAAACCTCGGAACCCGACCCTGAGCTCGCTCCTCGCCTCTGCTGTTACAACAGGAACAGCTAAACAGAAAATCCATGCCCTTCAACTGATCGGATATTGGCAGATGCTCAACCTGAGGGAACTGGTAATCAACACCACCTTCAATCCTCACGCTGACCAGGAAATTCGCATCGCAGCCCTTAGATCCATCAGCCATTTCCCAGAGTTGGCAAAGCACCGTCTCGATGATCTCGCTGCCTTGAGTGCCGCATCCGATGACGTGGGGATACGCCATGCCGCGCTTGATGCGCTGACCGCACTAAACCCGGGCATGGCAGCACAAATTGCGGCGAAAGCCCTCACCGCTGCGGGGCTGGACGATCCTCTAGAGCCTTACCTCATCCCTTTTCTCACTCGCGCTGACGGAGCCCCTGCCTTGACTTCTAGCCTCCAGAAGATCGAATTGAGTCTGGGCCTCCGCAATCGAATCCGCGGAGCATTGGGGGCTGCTGGCCTTCATTCCACACATCTTGAGAAAGCCCTCGACCCTCCTAATACAGAATCCTCTTCCACCGTTGGCCTGCCAGTCTACAGCCAGCAATGGATTGACTCCCTTGCCGCGGAAGTCCGAAAAGACGGAGATTCCAGGAGCGGATCAAAAGTCTACCACCGAGATTCTCTGGCCTGCACCAAGTGCCATGTAATTTCCGGAAGGGGAATGAAATTCGGACCCGAACTTACAGCTGTAGGCGCAGGCTTACCCGTTGAGATCATCATCGAATCCGTAGTTTGGCCCCAACGCCAGATCAAGGAGGGCTACCTCTCCACCTCGATTACAACCCGGGATGGCCTGGTGGTAAGCGGCCATCTTAAGCATGAAGACAGCCAGCGAATCATCATCGAAGATGCCGTCACCCGCAGGCGCAGAACGCTGGCACCTTCTCAAGTCCAGCACCGGCAGGACGCCAGCACGATCATGCCAGCCGGCTTGACGGCACAGCTGAGTCGTGAAGAACTCAGGGATCTCGTGCGATTTCTGTCGGAAAGAAAGGGGAAGTAGACCCCGGGACTCCAATCGGCCCTCACATGGGGTCGCTCCGGTAGCTGCCCAGCCGATTGACTCACCTTCTCCGGCCTGCTCAACTTGGGCACACTTTCAATCATCATATGACCCGTGCTATTTTTTTTCTAGGACTTCTCGGGCTGGCTATTGACCTTGGATGCGCCCGGCCAATCGAAGTCATTGTCTATTCGAAGACTTCGTGGTATCGCCATCCGGAAATTGCACGGATCAACGGATATCTCGCCACCCTCGGCGCAAAACATGATATCAATGTCAGCATTACCGAAAGCGCGAACGAGCTCAGCGGGCGGAATCTGAAAAACTACGATCTGATTCTGTTCAACAATGCTACTAATCTGGGGGAAAGCCTCACGGTCGAGGAGCGAAAGCCCGTAATTCAATGGTTCAACAATGGTGGCGGCATCATGGTCATGCATGCTGGCATTGTTCAGAATGGGACCTGGCCAGAACTCATCGAAATTGCAGGCTGCGATTTTCATGGTGACTCCGAATTCATGGAGGCGAGATTTCTCGTTGACCCTAAGGCGGAGGGCGACCCCGTTGTAGCAGGAAAAAGCGAGGAATTCAGATACACCGCCGACTGGCTGAACTTCGACAAATCTGTAACGGGCCTTCCTGGTGTGGAAGTTCTCCTCCGACTTGATGAAAAAAGTTACGTCCCGCTTCGAGACCATCCATCCTACGCCGAGATGAAACCAATGGGAGATGACCATCCCATCTGCTGGAGGCGTAAAATGGGCAAGGGGCGATATCTCTATACGGGACTCGGACACGACATAAAGTCCATCGACACTCCCTTTGGTCGCGCCCATCTCCTCGCGGCGATCAAATGGACCGCTGGCCGCGCAAAGTAACTGGTATATCCTCAGAGAAAGAATTTCCCTGGTCCCTTTATCATTTAATGAATGCCATCCGACTCGCCGTTTATTGCCTCCTTCTCGGACAATCCTCGCTGCCCGGCGCACCACCTCCCAACATTGTCGTTTTTCTCGTGGATGACATGGGGTGGGGTGATCTGGGATGCTACGGCAACGAAATCATCCAGTCTCCACACCTTGACAAGTTTGCCACTGAGGGAATCCGTTTCACCCAGTGCTATTCGGCCTGTGGAGTCTGCTCACCATCCCGTTCATCAATTCTCACCGGCCGCACTCCGTATCGCAACGGTGTCTGGCGCTGGATCCCGGGAGGCCATGCCTGCCATCTTCGAGAAAGTGAGATTACCTTCCCGGAACTACTAAGGGAAAAAGGCTACGACACCTGCCATGTTGGAAAATGGCACCTCAACGGACATTTCAATAGCACGAAACAGCCCCAGCCGGACGATCATGGCTACAACCATTGGATGGCAACTCAGAATAACGCAGCGCCCAGCCACAAAAATCCCAGAAACTTTGTTCTTAACGGGAAACCAATGGGGCAACTTGAAGGATACGCCGCGCCGCTTGTGGCACAGGAGGGCGTGCGTTGGTTGAATGAGGTGCGCGACCGGAGCAAGCCATTCCTTCTGTCGGTTTGGACCCACGAACCTCACCTTCCTATCGAATCCGCAGAGGAGTTCATGGAGTCTTACCTCCATATCAAGGATGAGGGTATCCGACAGCATCATGGCAACATTACACAACTGGATCACGCCTTTGGAATAGTGATGAAAGCTTTGGATAAACTCAACCTGCGGGACAACACCATCGTCTTCTTTACCTCAGACAACGGCCCGGAAGGAAAAGGCAACAAGGGCCGCACCCGGGGCTCGACCGGCGGACTACGTGGTCGGAAGAGAGATAGCCATGAGGGCGGCATCAGAGTCGCTGGGATGGTTCGCTGGCCCGAAAAGATAATGCCGGGATCGGTAAGTGATGTCCCGGTCATTGGCTCGGATATATTCTCTACCATTCTCGACATTACAGACATTCCCCTGCCACATGATCGCACCATTGACGGAGTCAGCATGGTGCCAGCTTTCGACGACAACCCCGTCGAGCGTCCTGTTCCTCTCTTCTGGCGAAATCACATTGCTCCCGCAAACAGCCACGCAGCCCTGCGAATTGGAGACTGGAAGTTGATATCCAATATCGGCTTCGACAAGTTCCAGCTTTATCAGATCCAGACCGACTGGAAGGAAGAACACGACCTCGCCTCGAAAAAACCAGCAAAGCTCGAGGAGATGAAGGAGGCCTTCTTCAAAGTCCTGAAAGGGATCGAGAATGAGGGACCGCTCGACTGGGTGGGCCGATATGGCCAACGCAGGATCTCCTCGGAACCAAACTGAAAAAACCATGAAAATAGAAGTCTACTGCATCATTCTTACAGCGCTTTGCGCTGCAGCCGCGCTCGCGGACTGGCCACAATTCCAAGGTCCTCATCGTAATGGCACCTCGAACGAATCGGGTTTATTACGCAGTTTTCCTGAAGAGGGACCGAGGATTATCTGGGAGAAGGCTCTTGAGGAGGGCTTCGGCGGATGCGCCATTGACGGGAAAGATCTCTTCATCGTCGACCGGGTAGCAAAGAGAAAGGATATGTTGATTTGCTTGGATGCCACTACGGGCAATGAACAGTGGCGCTACGAGAGCCCTTCGCAGGGAGAGCCAGCATTCCCCGGGTCCCGAAGCGTCCCTACCATCCGGGAAGACGCTGTATATTTTATCGGATCATTTGGACGAGTCCATTGCGTAGATCGGACCACAAGGAAGGCTCGCTGGCAGGTAATGATGTCCGAGAGATATCCGGATGCGATGACGCCGAAGTGGGGCTATGCCCAGTGCGCTCTAGTAGTCGACGACATTGTTATTGTTACTCCATTTGGTTCGAAAACA
>Ga0160422_10002168_pt1 | contig 12282 bp, 10 predicted proteins | sample Fk160mmetaG_FD_108192 | JGI IMG/M metagenome (GOLD analysis project Ga0160422, IMG submission 108192) | Marine microbial communities from the Central Pacific Ocean - Fk160115 60m metaG | ecosystem: Environmental > Aquatic > Marine > Oceanic > Photic zone | place: The Central Pacific Ocean...
GCTCCTTGATCTTTTTTATTTTCTCGATCGACACCTCTACTGATATCTTGAGACTGTTCGTGAATTAAGGAAATAACACCACACGAGTTGCCACTAAACTGATATTCGTCCTTAGTATAACCAATCTTATTGATTGTATCTCTCGCTATTTGTTGAACATCAAGGTAAGTACTACTTTTAACCTCCCCTGCTAGTATGACTTGACCAGTTGTTACAAGTGTTTCACAAGCTACTTTGCTATCGGGGTCAAATGCAATAAAATTATCCAACAATGCATCACTAATTTGATCAGAAACTTTGTCTGGATGTCCTTCACTTACAGATTCAGAAGTAAATAAATAAGGCATTTAAAATTGCTTTAATAGGAGATCTGACAATGCTAAGTCTTAAAGCAATACTGCTTTAGCATTTTTTTTAAGAGGTTGCAATCAGTCAAATCCGTCCTCGATTTCAATTGCAAATGTATTACTTATTTTTAATTTTCAAAAAAAAATTGCACTAGAAGTTATTAGTTTACTTTTTTTTGTTGTGATTAAAAATTTTTATGATAATTTGAATGGAAATTAAATGCATCAAAAAGAAAAAGTATTTATATTGGCAGTCAACAAAATTTTTAAAAATGCAATTTGCGGTTGCTGGAAACATTGGAGCAGGTAAAACAAGCTTAGCAGAACTTCTCTCGAAGCATTATAACTGGGACCCCCATTTTGAGGATGTAATCGATAATCCATACCTAGATGATTTTTATACGCATATGGAACGTTGGTCTTTTAATCTTCAGGTTTATTTTTTGAATAGTCGATTTAGACAACTAATGAGTTTTAATGGTTCAAAAAAACCTGTTATTCAAGATAGAACAGTTTATGAAGATGCCTATATTTTTGCCCCAAACCTTCATGCAATGGGCTTAATGAACCAAAGAGACTTCAATAATTATAAGTCCTTATTTGAACTTATGGAATCAATGATTAAAGCTCCTGATCTTTTAATTTATTTAAGAAGCAATATCCCTAATTTGGTAAATAAAATTCATAAAAGAGGAAGGGAATATGAAAATTCAATAAGCATTCAATATTTGAGTCGCCTTAATGAACGTTATGAAGCTTGGATTTCAACATATGATAAAGGTAAATTACTCATTATTGATGCTGATAATTTAAATTTTGTTGATAATAAACAGGACCTGGGAATTGTCATTGAAAAAGTTGATGCTGAAATGAATGGTCTATTCTGACATATAGCATTTCTAGCCTTTAAAAATTAAATCTTATACCCGTTTCAATTCTTTTTTATTCTAAATGGTTTTACTATTTTTGGTGCCATTTTAAAAACTTTACTTCATGGAAATCATTATTAAAATTTTACCTGTATTTGGAATTTTAGGTCTCTTATTTGTATTTGTAAAAAACAATTGGGTAAGCAAACAGGAAGTGGGAAATGAAAAAATGGCCACTATCGCCAAAAACATTTCCAGTGGAGCCATGTCATTCTTAAAGGCCGAATACAAAATTTTATCAATTTTTGTGATTTGTCTAGCAATTCTATTATATGTAAAAGGTGAAAACGAAGAAGGTTCTCATGGTATGGTTGCACTATCATTTATTGTTGGTGCTATTTGTTCTGCATTGGCTGGATTTGTAGGCATGCGAGTGGCTACAAAAGCTAACGTAAGAACCACTAATGCTGCTAGAAAATCACTAGGCAAAGCACTAGAAGTAGCATTCGCAGGGGGATCCGTAATGGGTCTTGGAGTTGTTGGCCTTGGAGTTCTTGGGTTAAGTGGACTTTTTGCTTTTTATCAGCAAATCTGGCCAGGTCAGGATAACTTGACATTAGTACTTAATGTTCTTACTGGTTTTTCTATGGGTGCTTCATCAATCGCTCTTTTTGCAAGAGTTGGGGGAGGAATCTACACTAAAGCAGCTGATGTTGGAGCTGACTTAGTTGGTAAAGTTGAGGCTGGAATTCCTGAAGATCACCCATTAAATCCAGCTACAATAGCTGATAATGTTGGAGATAATGTTGGAGACGTTGCAGGAATGGGAGCAGATTTATTTGAGTCGTATGTGGGTTCAATTATAGGAACCATGGTTTTGGGTGCTTTCATTGTAACTCCTGGTGTTGCAGGAGGAATGGGAGCTGTTTTTCTCCCTTTAGTGATTGCTGCTTTTGGAATAGTAATGTCAATTATAGGTACGCTATTTGTAAAAGTAAAAGAAGGTGGAAATCCACAAACTGCATTAAATATTGGAGAATTTGGCTCAGCAGGACTAATGGTTGTTGTTTCTTATTTTGTTATTAGTGCTATGATACCAGAATCTTCTACTGGTTTACCAAATGGTGCTACAGGAATATTTTTAGCTACAATCTCTGGACTTGTTGCTGGGTTAGGTGTTGGAAAAATTACTGAATATTATACTGGAACTGGAACAAAGCCTGTTACCTCAATTGTAAGGCAATCCGAAACTGGCTCTGCAACTAATATAATTTCAGGTCTTGGAGTGGGGATGATGTCGACTATGATTCCTATTCTATTAATTTCTGCGGCGATTTTAATATCTCATCATTACGCAGGTCTTTATGGTATTGCTATTGCTGCAGTAGGAATGCTTGCTAACACTGGAATCCAATTAGCAGTTGATGCCTATGGACCAATTTCAGATAATGCTGGAGGTATTGCTGAAATGGCTGAGCTACCAGCCAAAGTTAGAGAAAGAACTGATAAATTAGATGCCGTAGGTAACACCACTGCAGCAATTGGAAAAGGTTTTGCCATTGCCTCTGCTGCACTTACTGCTCTTGCCTTATTTTCTGCCTTTATGCAAGTTGCCAATGTAACCGCAATAGATGTATCAAAGCCTAGAGTTATGGCTGGGCTTTTAGTTGGAGGAATGTTACCATTTGTTTTCTCTGCATTATCTATGAATGCGGTTGGTAGAGCTGCTATGTCAATGATTGAAGAAGTTAGGAGACAGTTTAAAGATATTCCTGAGTTAAAAGCAGCCTTACAAATAATGCGAAAATATGATGCAGATATTTCAAAAGCTAATGCCAAAGATAGAGCTATTTTTGATGCAGCAGATGGTAAAGCTGATTATGAAAAATGTGTCGAAATTTCTACCAAAGCATCTATTAAAGAGATGATAATGCCTGGTTTATTAGCCATATTAGTGCCAGTAGCAATTGGTTTTATTGGTGGAGCAGAGATGCTTGGAGGACTTTTAGCTGGAGTCACGACTTGTGGTATTTTGATGGCAATTTTCCAATCTAATGCCGGTGGAGCATGGGATAATGCAAAGAAAATGATCGAGTCTGATGGTAGAAAAGGGACAGATGCTCACAAAGCTGCGGTCGTTGGAGATACTGTTGGAGACCCTTTCAAAGACACCTCAGGTCCCTCATTAAATATTCTTCTAAAATTAATGTCTGTTGTTGCTCTTGTTATAGCTCCAAGTGTCGCTTTGGATTCTGGTAATTTAGGAGAAAAATCTGTAAATGAGGAACATAAAATTACTATTCAAGTCAAAGAGAATTCAAAATTAACTTACAACTTCATGGGCTTCAATGAAAAAGCAAAAAGATAGAACATGTTTTCAAGAAAGTTAAATCAAACTTTAAATTTCTCCTCTATTGGTTCTAGTAACTCAATTATCCCAAACTTAATCAGGATACATACATTACTTTTTTAACTGATTTAATCACATCATTTGAATTTGGCAACCACTCAGCTAGCAATACCGGTGAGTACGGTGCAGGTGTATCGGCGGTATTTATTTTTTGAATTGGAGCATCTAAGTAATCAAACACTTCGCTCTGTACCTGATAACTAATTTCAGTAGCTATATTTCCAAATGGCCAAGATTCCTCAAGGATTACCAAACGATTGGTTTTCTTAACTGAATTAAAAATTGTGTTGTAATCCATTGGGCGAATAGTCCTCAGGTCAATTACCTCACATTCAATTCCCTCTTCTTCAAGTACATCCGCGGCTTTATAAGCTTCTTTTATAATTTTACCGAATGACACTATAGTGACATCACTTCCTTTTCTTTTAATTTCAGCTACCCCAATTGGGAGAGTAAATTCACCATCAGGTACCTCTCCTTTATCTCCATACATTTGTTCAGATTCCATAAAAATAACAGGATCATTATCTCTTATGGCAGACTTTAAGAGTCCTTTTGCATCATAAGGATTAGAAGGAACAATTACCTTTAATCCTGGACAATTTGCATACCAACTTTCAAAAGCTTGAGAATGGGTAGCAGCAAGCTGACCTGCGGAGGCGGTTGGGCCTCTAAAAACAATGGGACAAGGAAATTGCCCCCCTGACATTTGTCTAATTTTTGCAGCATTATTAATAATTTGATCAATTCCTACTAGTGCAAAATTAAATGTCATAAACTCAATAATTGGACGATTCCCTGTCATTGTAGAGCCTACACCAATTCCAGCAAATCCAAGTTCAGAAATAGGAGTATCTATAACACGTCTTTCTCCAAACTCATCAAGCATTCCCTTCGATGCTTTGTAAGCTCCATTGTACTCAGCAACCTCCTCTCCCATCAAAAATATGGTCTCATCTCTTCTCATTTCCTCAGTCATGGCCTCACATATTGCTTCCCTAAACTGAATTATTTTCATCTACATAAATTTTGATTTACAAATTTAAATAATTGTAGACTTATTATTTTAATTAAAATATAAATTTTGTGAAAAAGAATCTTTTAAAATAATATATTTAGAATTGATGTAGTTAATTATTTTATTAATTTGTTATTCAATTAAGATATGAAATTAATACAGTTAAAAATAAATGGAATTTCCTACAGTGAGACCCAATCTGGAGCATATGCACTTATTTTAAGTGAATTAGATGGAGGTCGAAGACTACCTATTATTATAGGAGGTTTTGAAGCTCAATCTGTAGCGATAGCCCTAGACAAAGAATTAAAACCTAAAAGGCCATTGACCCATGATCTTTTTAAAAGTTTCGCCGATCGTTATAATATTTATGTCAAACAAGTTATCATTAACAAGTTAATGGATGGAGTGTTTTTCTCAAGTTTAATTTGTGAAAAGGATAAGACAGAGGAAATAATAGACTCTAGAACATCAGATGCTATTGCAATGGCTTTAAGATTTAATGCCCCTATTTTTATTTACGACTCTATACTTAATGAAGCTGGATTTGATGAAAAGAATATTAATAAATCAAAAAAAAATAAATCTGACGAGAGTTGGATTCAAAGTTTTGTTAAAGAGGAAGGGAAGCAGATGAGGGTTCCAGACAATTTAAATAAACTTCCTCTCTCAAAACTAAAATCATTACTCGATAAACTTGTTAATCTTGAAGATTATGAAAGGGCAGTAAAAATTAGAGATGAAATATCAAAAAGAGAAAACAAAACATAACTGTTAATTTTTTTTTTAAAAATATTTAATTTAATAAGCTCAGCTTAACAAACGTTAATTACATTTAAAAAAAAATTAATCCATGCAGCAGTATATTGATTTGATCAGCCATATTCAGAAAAATGGAGTAGTTAAAACTGATCGGACTGGAACAGGAACCAAAAGTATTTTTGGTTATCAAATGCGTTTTAATCTTCAAGACGGATTTCCACTAGTTACCACAAAGAAAATTCACATAAAATCTGTAATACATGAATTACTTTGGTTCTTAAAGGGCGATACCAACATCAATTATCTGAACGAAAATGGAGTTAGAATATGGAATGAATGGGCAGATCAAAATGGAAATCTTGGTCCGGTTTATGGACACCAATGGAGAAATTGGAATAGTGAGGGAATAGATCAGATTAAGTCAGTGATCGAGACTTTAAAAAAGAATCCTGATAGTAGGAGAATAATGGTATCGGCATGGAACCCTAGTGTTTTGCCAGATACTTCAATTTCATTTTCTGAAAATGTTGCCAATAACAAGGCAGCTCTCCCACCTTGTCATGCTTTCTTTCAGTTTTATGTTTCTGAGGGCAAGCTTAGTTGTCAACTATACCAAAGAAGTGCTGATGTTTTTTTAGGTGTTCCATTTAATATTGCCTCCTACGCTCTTCTCAATATGATGATTGCGCAAGTTTGTAATTTATCTTATGGAGAATTTATACATTCCTTTGGTGATGCTCATATATATTCTAATCATTATGAACAAATCAAAATACAGCTTTCAAGGAATCCAAAACCTCTTCCAAATATGATCCTTAATCCTGAAATAAAAGAAATTTTCGATTTTAAATATGAGGACTTTAATTTAGTAGGTTATGACCCTTATCCCCTTATTAGAGGAAAAGTTGCGATTTAATCCTTGTTCAAGAGCTATTTTTTATTATATCAATTAAAGCTTTAATTTCAGAAGTTGTATTATAAAAATGAATAGAAAATCGGACGAAATCACCCCTGTGAGCTACCTTAATATTTTTCTTTTCAAGCAATTTAAAAATGCTTTCTTGATATGGAATACTGATAATTGAGCTTTGTTTTTTGCGGTCATTACAGGATAGCTTATAGCCATTTAATGAAAGTGCATATCGCAATTCATAAATTAAACGCTGATTGGTTTGAATTAATTTGTTAAAGTCGTTATTCATAAGTCGTTCCAGTGCGTAAACTAGAGATGCAGCTCCAAGAATATTAAAATGACCGGCATAAACTTTTTTAGCAAATTGTTCGGAACTAATATTATTACTAGCTAAAAAATGATCGGATAATGCAATAAACCCATTTCCAAAACCAGCCAACAACCACTTATATCCACTACAAATAATTGCATCAAATGGAGAATCAGAAAAATTAAATATATCTGTGCCAATATATTGAGTTGCGTCGCCAACTATATTAAGTCTGGGATATTTTTTCTTTAAATCAATTAAAAAATCAAAATCGATTAATAATCCATTCGTAAACTGAACAAGACTTATTACTATTGTATCAATTGGATTTTTCTCCAATGAAGATGAAATAACTAGTTCAATATTTTCAGACATTTCAATAGGGAACAAATTAAAATTTTTTTCTTCTATTGAAGAAACTAGAGAGTGATAATCGTCTTTGATGTAAAGTAAATTAGTGTTCTCTGGAAGTGTATCCATGACGTACCGAATACCGGTAGAAAAGTTTGATACAAAATAAGTCTTGTCTTTATCAGATCCAATAAATGAAGCTATAACACGATGAGTCTGAGGTAAGTTGTTGTATGCTTCCAATTTATATTTGTCTCCATCATTAAGATAACTACGTTCAAAATTGACTCTGAAATTAAATAAAGATTTTGACATCAAGCCAACGTAAGCAGTATTGAAATAGGTAAAAGATTTCAGTAAGGGGAAGTCATTCCTAAACTTCATAAATTGTTTATAAAGTGTAAATTTGTTTCAAAATTACTCTATTTAGATTTATTTAGTAAGATATTTTTCTTAAAGTCTAAAAACAATAATAACTCCTTCATTGGTAGTGAATCAAATCGAAGAAATTAATTTAACTAAAAAAAATATACTCTATAAAGATCAATGACCAATAAAAAAAATCTTAATTTTTCGAAGAAGCGAACAATAACTATAATTGCAGCTATTTCCGAAAACAGAGTTTTAGGCAAAGAAAATAAGTTGATTTGGCATCTACCAGAAGATTTGAAAAGATTCAAATATTTGACCTCTGGACACTCAATTATAATGGGTAGAAAGACTTTTGAATCACTCCCTAATGCACTTCCCAATCGACATAACATTGTCATTACATCAAACAAAGATTATACTGCAAAAGGTGTAACAACTTGTCACAGTCTTATTGAGGCAATAAATGCTTCAGGTAATGACCCTCAACCATTTATTATTGGAGGAGGACAAATTTACGAACAAGCAATTGCATTAGCAGATAGGATTGAACTCACCAAAATATTCAAGTCATTTGATGGAGATGTTTTTTTTCCAAAAATTGATCCTAAATTATGGCATTTAGAAAAAGAAGAACATTTTGAGCATTCTGAATTTAAATATGCCTATCAAACCTATATAAAAAACAATTAAATAAACATGAAAGGATACCTTTTTCCAGGTCAAGGAACTCAATTCCCAGGAATGGGTAAAGATCTTTACGATCAATATCAAATTGCAAAAAATATATTTGACTCTGCAAACGAAATTTTAGGTTTTGATATTACCAAAATCTTATTTGAAGGTTCTAAACATGACTTACAACAAACTAGGGTAACCCAGCCAGCTATTTACATTCACTCAGTAGTTATTTATAAAGTTATGGGAGACGAATTTCAACCAGACGCAGTAGCTGGGCATTCGCTTGGTGAGTTTTCAGCACTTACTGCTGCAGGCATAATATCTTTTGATTCAGGTCTAAAACTGGTTTCTAAAAGAGCCATGGCGATGCAGAAAGCTTGTGATCATGAAGCAGGGGCTATGGCCGCAATTATAGGACTTGAAGATGAAAAAGTGATTACTATTTGTGAACAAACCCCAGGAGTAGTTGTAGCAGCAAACTTTAATTGCCCCGGACAATTAGTTATTTCTGGTAGTTCAAATGCAATAGCTTTAGCTTGTCAAAGTATGAAAGCTGCTGGTGCAAAAAGAGCAATTGTGCTTCCAGTTGGAGGAGCCTTTCACTCCCCTCTAATGAAGTCTGCAATGGTTGAATTAGCGAATGTAATAGATAATACTAAATTTGATTTACCAATTTGTCCAGTATTTCAAAATGTTGTTGCTGATCCTGTTACTGACCCTTTAGAAATAAAAAAAAACCTAGTCGCCCAAGTTATCTCACCTGTTAGATGGACTCAAAGTGTTAAAAAAATGATTGAATATGGAATCACGGAATTTATAGATGTTGGGCCAGGAAAAGTATTACAGGGGTTAGTAAGGAAAATTTCTCCTGATGTAAAAGTTTCAGGATTTGAAAAATAAAGATGTTAATCCAAAAACTTTATTACGTGGCTTGAAATATAATCTAATTGATCATCAGTCAACTCAGTATGCATTGGTAAAGAGATAACCTCTTTAACAACTCGATTGGTAACTTTAAAATCAGATTGATTATATCTATTACTTTTATAAGCCTTTTGAAGATGTAATGGGACTGGATAATAGATTCCAAAAGGAATGTTTTTATCATTTAAATATTTAACAAGCTCGTCTCTTTTGCGATTTAAAATTCTAAGTGTATATTGATGAAATACGTGAGAATCATGTTCCCCAACCCTAATTGGAGTAATAATATTAGATTGATCCTTAAATCGGAGATTGTATTTGGATGCAGCAATGCAACGGCTGTTGTTATAATCGTCTAGATAATCTAACTTAATATCTAAAATAGATGCTTGTATTGAATCAAGACGAGAATTTACCCCAACTAAATCGTGATAATATCTGACATACATACCATGATTTACAATACCACGTAAAGTATGTGCCAAATCATCATCCTCTGTAAAAATAGCTCCACCATCCCCATATGCTCCTAGATTTTTTGATGGAAAAAACGAAGTTGTTCCTATATGACCGATAGTGCCTGCTTTCTTTTTTGATCCATCCTTAAAGGTGAAGTTTGAACCTAATGATTGGGCATTATCTTCAATTATGTATAAATCATTCTCTTGGGCAATTTCTAAAATTTCATTCATTGAAGCCACTTGTCCAAATAAATGAACTGGAATGATTGCTTTAGTTTTAGAAGAAATGGCATTTTTTATTCCCGAGACGTCAATATTAAATGTATCTATATCTATATCAACTAAAACTGGAGTTAATCCTAAGAGCAAAATTACCTCAATCGTCGATGCATAAGTGAAGTCAGGGGTAATAACCTCGTCGCCAGGTTTTAGGTCTAATGCCATTAAAGCAATCTGAAGGGCATCGGTTCCATTTGCACAAGGAATGACATGTTTTACTCCAAGATACTTCTCTAAATGCTTTTGAAACCTTTTGACCTGAGGTCCATTTATAAAGCTAGCAGAGTTAATTGTTTTTAAAACTGAATCATCTACTTTACTTTGAATCTTTTGGTATTGACCTCTTAGGTCAACCATTTCAATATTTTTCATAAAAATTTTTCACAACAAAATTAATAAAGGTTTCTTCTTTTAGCAATAGATTATAAAAACTATTTTTGAGGGATAATGATTCTAAAACTCATATACAATATTATAATTGTGGTTTCCTACTCAATTCTAAGGGCTTTAAGGCTATTTTCAAAAAAGATAGATCTTTTTATAGGAGGACGTGATGAAACTTTTAAATTACTAAAATCAAAATCACTGGATAAAGGTGAATGGATCTGGTTTCATGTTGCCTCTTTAGGTGAATTTGAACAGGCCCAGCCATTAATTTTAGAATGTAAAAAATCTTTTCCTAAATACAACGTACTAGTTACTTTTTTCTCACCTTCAGGCTATGAAATAAAAAAAAACTTTTCAGCAGCTGATTGTGTAAGTTATCTTCCCTGGGATAGTATTTGGAATGTAAATCGTTTCCTTGGCCTGTGTAATATAAAATTTGCAATTTTTATTAAGTATGAATTTTGGCCAAATTATTTTAAAGGACTTTTCAAAAGAAAAATTCCAATCTACTCTGTTTCTAGCATTTTTAGACCTAAACAATTTTTTTTTAAATGGTATGGAGTTGAATTTAGGAAACTCCTTCAGGGTGTAACACACTTCTTTGTTCAAAATGAGCTCTCGAAAAAACTTTTAAATGAAATAGGAATTGAACAAGTCACAGTAAGTGGAGACACTAGAATTGATCGCGTCTATGAGATTGTAAAACAGGAAAATAAATTGGAAATAATGGAGGATTTTACATCTGGAGCAAACTGTTTTGTTGCTGGAAGTACTTGGCCTGATGATCATGACTTAATTGAGAATTTATTTGAAAAAAAATCGAGCTTAAAATTAGTAATTGCTCCACATATGGTTTCAACAAAAATTATTAAAAGTTTAGAAAAGAAAATCAAATTACCTTATACTAAATGGAGCAAATACGATAAACTTAAAGACGGGAAAAAACAGGTGCTTATTGTTGATACAATTGGGGAGTTAGGGAAAATATATAGCTATGCATCATTTGCATATGTAGGGGGTGGTTTGAAGAAAAAAAGTCTACACAATACATTAGAACCAGCTGCATTTAGCATTCCAGTGATAATTGGCCCATATTTTAAAAGTTTTCAAGAAGCAGAAACCCTTGTAAACTTGGGGGGTTTTTTTAGCGTAAAGAATAAATCTGAATTAACAAATATTTATAATTATCTTTCATTCAATGATGAAGTAAGAAAAAATGCAGGAATAATTAATGGAAAATATGTTTCAAATAGTATTGGCGCTAGCTTTAGGATTGTAAATAAAATAAAGGAAACCCACTAATTATCATTCCCATTTTTATCATCTAGTTCTCATCATTTGTACCACCTGTTTCTTAAAAGATTTATCGTCCTCAATTATATTAAAAAAGCTTGTGAGAAATTCATTGGTGCTTTCAAATTCTGATGGGATTTCAAAATTAGACTTATGACTATCTACTATTTGAAAGAATTCATTTTTTTTAGTTAAAATTTGTTTCCTAACTTTTTGAAGAATTGATTCCTCTCTAGTAAAACCCCTATATTTACGATCCCTAACAGAAGAAATACCTAGTGTGCTATTTACAACTGCATAACTTGCATCTACTAACCCGCACAGATCAAAATCATATGGTAATGGATGAATTTTTTTGTCAATGTAAAGTAATTTACCATTGTGCTGATATGCAACAGAATAGTCAGTATTCCCAATCATAAATTGAAACATAGAGTTTTGAACAGAAGTTAAATTATCCATAGCTTTAGGATGTATGTATCTTTCAAATGATTTTCCTTCAAATCGATCAGCAACTCGTTTATCGTCTTCTATTAAAAAACCTTTTAATTTATGAACTAATGTCTTCTTTTTTTTGATTTCAGTAAACTCGATATCGACCAACCTTGTTTTAAAATAAAATGGGGAAATCTTTTCATAAAATTTATAAGCAATGAACTCCTGAATAACATTGTCATTTTTTTCTTTCCTAAGAAGACATGGCACTACCAGTTTTAAATTTTTATTACCTTCAAACAAAGTTCCCTCAGCTTCTGATTTCTTTATACGAACTTTAATTGGAGGAAAATAACATTTTGATCTTCTAAAGTTTCCCCTTGCTCTCAGGTTTACGCTTAAATTCTTCCATTTATTATTGTTATAGTATTCAAGATTAACTTTAATAAATGTAGTATCATCGGTCTCTAGAC
>Ga0160422_10002170_pt1 | contig 12278 bp, 13 predicted proteins | sample Fk160mmetaG_FD_108192 | JGI IMG/M metagenome (GOLD analysis project Ga0160422, IMG submission 108192) | Marine microbial communities from the Central Pacific Ocean - Fk160115 60m metaG | ecosystem: Environmental > Aquatic > Marine > Oceanic > Photic zone | place: The Central Pacific Ocean...
CACGCCCACATCCTTGTGGTGGGCGGCTGACCTTTCCTGAACTTTCCCTCTAATGGCAACGAAATTTCCTTCGTTCAGCCAGGGTCTGGCACAGGACCCGACAACCCGCCGTATCTGGTACGGGATCGCCACGGCTCACGACTTCGAGAGCCATGACGGAATGACGGAGGAGAAGCTTTACCAAAAGCTCTTCTCCACCCATTTCGGCCATCTCGCCATCATCGGCCTCTGGGTTTCGGGAAACCTGTTCCACATCGCCTGGCAGGGCAACTTCGAGCAGTGGGTCGCCGACCCTCTGCATGTGAAGCCCATCGCTCACGCAATTTGGGATCCCCACTTCGGTCAAGGCGCGATCACCGCCTTCACCCAGGCAGGTGCTTCCTCACCGGTGAACATCGCCTATTCAGGCCTTTATCACTGGTTCTACACAATCGGCATGAAGACCAACGCCGAGCTGTATCAGGGATCCATCTTCATGATGATCCTGTCGGCTTGGGCGCTGTTCGCAGGTTGGCTGCATCTTCAGCCCAAGTTCAGGCCTTCCCTGGCCTGGTTCAAGAACGCCGAATCACGTCTGAACCACCACCTGGCTGTTCTGTTCGGCTTCAGTTCCATCGCCTGGACCGGTCACCTGGTTCACGTCGCGATTCCTGAATCCCGCGGACAGCATGTGGGTTGGGACAATTTCCTCAGCGTGATGCCCCATCCCGCTGGTCTTGGTCCCTTCTTCACCGGCAACTGGGGCGTGTATGCCCAGAATCCCGATTCAATGGGTCAGATCTTCGGCACAGCCGAAGGCTCGGGCACGGCGATTCTCACCTTCCTCGGTGGTTTCCATCCCCAGACCGAAGCGCTCTGGCTCACGGACATCGCCCATCACCACCTGGCGATCGGCTGCCTGTTCGTGATCGCCGGTCACATGTACCGCACCAACTTCGGCATCGGTCACTCCATCAAGGAGATCCTCGAGGCACACAATCCTCCCAAGGGAACTCCCGGCGATCTCGGTGCCGGCCACAGCGGCCTCTACGACACCCTCAACAACAGTCTGCACATGCAGCTGGGCCTGGCACTCGCCTCGCTGGGTGTGGTCACGTCGCTGGTGGCGCAGCACATGTACGCGATGCCCTCCTACGCCTTCATCGCCAAGGCGTATACAACTCAGGCAGCGCTCTACACGCACCACCAGTACATCGCCATCTTCCTGATGTGCGGTGCCTTCGCCCACGGAGCGATCTTCTTCATCCGTGACTACGACCCCGAAGCCAACAAGGACAATGTCCTGGCTCGGATGCTGGAGCACAAGGAAGCGATCATCAGCCACCTCAGCTGGGTCACCCTCTTCCTCGGCTTCCACACCCTCGGTCTGTACGTCCACAACGACGTTGTTGTGGCCTTCGGAACCCCCGAGAAGCAGATTCTGGTTGAGCCAGTCTTCGCCCAGTTCGTTCAGGCCGCTTCCGGCAAGGCGATCTATGGATTCGATGTGCTGCTCTCCAACGCTGGCGGTGCAGCTGCCAATGCCAATGCCGCCTACATGGGTGGTTGGATGGATGCCATCAACGGTGCCCGTGGCAGCAACGATCTGTTCCTGCCGATCGGCCCTGGTGACTTCCTTGTGCACCATGCCATCGCACTGGGTCTGCACACCACCACACTGATTCTGGTGAAAGGTGCTCTGGATGCCCGCGGATCCAAGCTGATGCCTGACAAGAAGGACTTCGGTTACTCCTTCCCCTGCGACGGCCCCGGCCGTGGCGGCACCTGTGACATCTCCGCTTGGGACGCCTTCTATCTGGCTGTTTTCTGGGCCCTGAACACCATCGGCTGGGTCACCTTCTACTGGCACTGGAAACACCTCGCCATCTGGCAGGGCAATGTTGCTCAGTTCAACGAGTCCAGCACCTATCTGATGGGTTGGTTCCGCGACTACCTGTGGCTGAACTCCTCCCAGCTGATCAATGGTTACAACCCCTTCGGCAGCAACAACCTTGCTGTCTGGGCCTGGATGTTCCTCTTCGGTCACCTGGTCTGGGCCACCGGCTTCATGTTCCTGATCTCCTGGCGTGGTTACTGGCAGGAGCTGATTGAGACCATCGTCTGGGCTCATCAGCGCAGCCCGATCGCCAACATGATGGGATGGCGTGACAAGCCTGTTGCGCTCTCAATCGTTCAGGCCCGTGTTGTGGGACTTGCTCACTTCACTGTGGGGTATGTGCTCACCTATGCGGCATTCCTGATCGCGTCGACCTCAGGCAAGTTCGGCTAGTCCGCCTGGTCGTTCGCTGACATTGCGAGTCGTTCCTCGTGCAAACTCCCGCCTGGATTCACCGGGCGGGTTTTTTTTGTTGCAGGATCCGCTCTCAGTCAGCCGCTGAAGAGAATGTCGAGCGTCCGCAGATAGGTGTGCAGCCCTGCGTCCTGGATCGGCAGCACATAGGCATCAGCACCAGACTCGTTGTGGTGGGAATGCCAGTATCCAGGCGGCGTCACGAAAGCGGCACCCGCCGTCCAGTCTTCCCGGTGTGGGTGACGGATTCTTCCCTGTTCATCAAGTTCAGTCCCGATCAGGGTGTAGCACCCGGGCCTGCAGTCCACAGCGAAATCCAGGGCGATCGACTGGTGGCGATGGGGCTTCTGGTTCTGCCCTGCAGGAAGAATGCCGAGCATCGCCCAAAGGGTGTGGCTGACCGTTCTGGTCTGGGGAAACGCAGTGTTGCCCAGCAGCACACTGACTCGGTTGGCGCGGGAGCCGCCGGGGCTGGCTGCGATCTCAGCAAGACGCTTCTGGCTGTCCTGATGGCTGTAAAACGTGGGTTCGAAACGGGCCTCACTGGGGGTCACACCCAGATGGCGCAGCAAGGGAGCATCGTGAACCCAGTACAGCGCCGCCTTCCCGGAGCAGCTGTGAATGGCATCCCCGCCCGCGGGAAGAACCAGCATGTCGCCTTTGGTCCAGCTGAACTGCTCGCCACAGGCCTGTGTTTCACCGTCACCATCAGCGACAAAGAACAGCTGGCTTGTCGCCACAGCTGACGTGCGCAGCTCAGCCTGGTCGATGCGCACAAAGTTGGCGCACAGGGAGGGACCGGTGGCAGGTCCACTGCAGTGCAGCTCATTGCTGAGGTCGAGGGGAAGGACGGCATTTCCGCTGTGCTTGAAGAATGCCGGCGAGAAGGATCGGTAGGGAACCGCCACCGTCAGGCCGCTGCGGATCGGATTGGCGGCTTCGCCGTAGGAGAAGAATTGCGCCTGTGCGGATGACGCCCGCCGATCCGTTGCGCTGCTCAGCATGGCGTGACGGTTTCAGATCAAATCAGTGGCCCACATTACGAATCGATGCATCCGCGCTGCGGACGCAATCCGTCATGGGTGTTGGCCCACTCAGTCACGTTTTCAACGCCTGCCTCGTTTCAACTGGGGCGACGTTGGTTACCTCATCCCGTCGTGTCCTTCCCATCTCTCCCCCCAAGGCTCGAGCTTGTCGTGTTGCTGATTGGTGCTGCTGCCGGCTACAACCTGACCATGCAGATCCTGCCCCGCCAGCAGATTGATCTGGCGCAGTTGGAGGTGGATGAGCAGTTCGCAGCACCTGCCGCCCTCCAGGAGTCAGCGCCCGCAACCGACAGCAGCGATGCCGCGCCACCTGCGGTTTCCGTCTCAAACCCGCAGCGATCGTTCCTGGTCTGTGCGGTTCCTGCAGGTGGGGGCCCTGCGCTGAACGAGCACTTTGAGCCCTGCTGAGTCGTCTGACGATCAGGGCGAGACCTGGGCGCTGCAGCGGTGTTCAGCCGTCCAGTTCAACGATTGCAGGGCCGACTCCGCGCCAGCGTTTGAACAGCAGGTAGATCGCTGGAACCACGAACAATGACAGCAGCGTCGAAACCAGCAGTCCGCTGAAGACAACGGTGCCGATGCTGATGCGGCTGGCGGATCCAGTGCCAGTGGCCAGCAGCAGTGGCAGAAATCCTGCCAGGGAGGTCACCGCGGTCAGCAGAATAGGCCTCATTCTGTTGACGGCCGCCTCCTCGATGGATGCCATCAGGGGGAGGCCCTGGGCCAGACGTTGATTGGCGAATTCAACAATCAGGATTCCGTTTTTCGCGGCCAGGCTGACCAGCACCAGCAGTCCCATCTGGGCAAAGACATCCAGCGTGAGGCCGCGCAGCTTCAGGCCGATCAGTGCGCCCAGCAATGCCAAGGGCACCGTCAGCAGGATGATCAGCGGATCCACGAAGCTTTCGTAAAGGCCTGCCAGCAGCAGGTACACCACCGTGAGGCCAAGGGCAAACAGCACCCAGGACACGGATTCAGCCCGGGTTTCCTCCCGGGCGAGTCCTGTGAAGGCCAGCGCGAGATTGCGACCACCTGTGCGGTCGCTGATGGTCTGAAGCAGATCGATCGCCTGGCCACTGCTGACGTTGTCAGTCGGTATCGCGGTGATGCTGATCGATCTGTTCTGGTTGTAACGGGTGATGAGGTTGGCGCCTGTGTCCCGCTCCAGACGTGCAACGTTCTCCACCGATACCAGCTCACCGCTGCGGTTGCGCACCATCAGGCTGGTGAGATCGCTGGGACTGCTGCGATCCGCACCCTCCAGCTGAATGTAGATGCTGCGGATCTGGCCTCCTTCAAAGGTGTCGTCGATGAAACGTCCGCCGATGGCGGTGCCGATGTCTCTCAGTGTTGGCCCCAGAGGAAGGTCAAGAGCTGCCATCTGGCTGCGGTCGAGGGCAAGACGCCAACGCGGCGAGCTGGCATCAAAGCGGGTGCTCACCCGTTGAAACCGGCCGGAGTTCTGAGCTGTCTGGATGAAGGTCTGTGCCTGTTTCTCGAACTCCTGCAGGCTGAGCTGACCACCGCTGCGATCCAGCAGCTCCATCTGCAGGCCCGACTCGCTGCTGAATCCGCGCACGGTTGGAGGTGTTGTGACAATCACCTGCGCGTCGGTGATGCGCTGTTTCAGTGCCTGATTGAGCCGTTGTTTGACGGCTTCACTGCTGTTTTTGCGACCTGGCCGTTCCTGCATTGGTGCAAGGCGCAGGTAGAACGATCCGGTGTCTTCGCCGCTCCGCCCGAAGGAGCTTCCGGCGTAGAAATTTCCGCTGCGGATCAGAGGTTCCTCGGCAATCACCTGGCGGATGCGTTCCATCACGGCCTCGGTGCGTTCAAGACTGGCTCCTTCCGGGAGGGTGAAATACCCTCTCACCTGACCCTGGTCTTCATTGGGAATGAAGGACGTGGGAATCGTGATGAGACCGATGCCGGTGAGCATCAGCCCTGCCAGCAACAGGAGGATCACCGTTCTCCCCCGAGGGAGCCAGATCGCCAGCATGGTTCGATAGCGCTCCTGCAGCCGTGTCATCCCCTGGCGCAGAAAGCGGCTGATCAGCTGAACTGGTCGCGGCAATCGCCCGCCGCCAGGCCCAAGCACTCGCGAGCAGGCCATCGGCGTGAAGGTGAGGGCATTGAACGTTGAGAACAGGATGGCGCCGCTGATGGCCAGGGCAATCGGCTGATAAAGGCGCCCAATCGATCCGGGGATCAGCAACACAGGCAGGAAGACCGCTGCGAGCACCAGGGAGGTGGCCAGCACGGCGCCCGCCAGCTCCGCCATCGCATCCTCCGCGGCTCCCTGAGGTTCGGCACCCTGTTCGATGCGACCGGCGATGTCTTCACTGACCACAATCGCGTCGTCAACCACGATGCCCGTGGCCAGCACGAGGCCGAACAGGATCAGGCTGTTGAGGTTGGATCCGCTCAGTCGCACCACCACGAGGCTGCCGATCAGGGCCACGGGAACAGAGATGCCTGGGATCAGCGCCAGCCGCCACCGACCCAGAAACAGCACCAGCACCAGCAGCACGAGCAAGACCGCGTCACGGAGCGTGCCCGTGGTGCGATCAAGGTTGGCCCGCACGGTTTCCGCCACATCCACGATCACCTGCATGTCCAGGCCGGGAGGGAAGCTGGTCTCCAGCCGTTGCAGCTCCGCCATCACCGCACGGCTGACCTCCAGGGCATTGCTGCCTTCTCGTTGGAAAACACCAACCGCCACGGAGGTTTGCCCCTGAAGGTTCAGTGCGCTGCTTCCGTAGCTGCGTTTCCCGAGTTCCACTCTCCCGACATCCTTCAGCCGCACCAGACCACCGTTTTCGGTGCGTTTCACCACCATGGTCTCGAAGTCATCCAGGCTGCGAAGCCGACCTTCCGCCTCCACCGGCAGACTGAACAACTGACCTGCCGGTGCAGGTGCTTCGCCGAGATTGCCCACTGCTGCCAGAACATTCTGCTCAGCCAATGCGGTGGTGACGTCGTTGGTGGAGAGGTTGAACTGCTCCAGTCGGTTGGAATCCAGCCAGAGCCGAAAGGCCAGTTCGCTGCTGCCGAACACACGAATGTCGCCCACGCCGGGTGTGGCACGCAGGCCCTGACTCAGGCTCTGATCGAGCCAGCCGCCGATGAAGATCGGGTCGTACATCCCCGGTGGCGCACTGAAACCGAGAATCAGCAGAAGGTCGTTGGTTGATCGACTCACATTGAGTCCCTGGCGCGTCACCGACTGCGGCAGCCGTCGACTCGCCAGGTTCACCTCGTTCTGAACCTTGATGGCGTTCAGTTCCGGATCGCCTGACTCAAAGCGCAGGCTGAGACTGGCGCCGCCCTGCCTGCTGCTGGAGGTCATGCTCTCCAGACCATCCAATCCGTTGAGCTGGTCTTCCAACACCGCGGTGACGCTCTGTTCCACCACTTCAGGGCCTGCGGCGGGGAAACTCGCCCTCACCCCCACCCGTGTCGGGGCCAGCTGGGGCAGGTCTTCAAGGCCAAGCCCCACAAGTGACACCACACCCGCCAGCAGCACGAGCAGGCTGCAGACAATCGTGAGGACGGGCCGCCTCAGGAACGGCTGGGATACGGATCGCACTGCTTCAGCATCAAAGGCAGTGGCACCTAGACAATAAAGATCCCCCTCAACAACTGCCGTTGCTGAAGGGGATCGCTGAGATGGCTGGAACTCAGAGTCGGATCCGGTTGATCAACCGACGCTCCAAACGCCTGCCGCGATTTTGAACAGTTCCTGAACGTGAACGGTGCTGCAGAGGAACCAGGCGAACACCACGCCACCACAACCACCGAGCCAGAAGCCGCTGGTGAAATCAGACCATCCCATCCGCGTGAAGAGGTCAGAGGGGGGATTGCCGACCGTGGGATCGGACGGAGGAACGTTGGGCTGAGAGCCAGGCTGGTTGTACAGCAGGAACAGCAGCGTGAGGATGTGCACCGCTCCGATTGCTGCCAGCAACCCAGCTGTCTGGGCGTATTCGGTGTTGCGGAGTGGCCCACAGATTGTGAAGGGGCCGTAGAGCAGATACCCGAAGGCAGCTCCGGTTTCAATACCACGCAAATTGGGCGAAATCCCAGGGCGGTACAGAGGCAGGTTGTTGATCAGTGCCTTGATGAAGTAGCCGCTGTTGACGGGTGTTGCCAGATTCCCGATACAAGGATCTGCAACTGGTTTCACGGTCATTGGAATAAAAGCCGAGGTTGAAGTGTTTGCAGTCAGCGATCACTCAGCTGCTGTAATCACGCGTCCAACAAGAACGATGAAAACTGCGGGGAAAGCAATTCCGATGATCGGCACAAACATCATCGGCAGCCATGCGGCTGCAAAATCTCCAGTCATGGCAGCGGCCAAAAGGTCCGCCGTTACTGTAGGGACTGCCTTTCTGCTGGTCTCGGACCAGTCCGAACGGCGACATAAAAGTTCAATCCACGCGGCCTCCGCCGCATTGTGTCAATGACTCAGCTGCTTGCCGGTGGTGCCGCCCTCGTGCTGATGGCCGTGCTCTGGGGATTGGGCCGAAGACCAGGAAAAACTCTGTTGCGCAGCACTGATGCGGCATCGGTGGCGGCCATCAATCGAGAACAGCTTGGTCTGGTTGCGTCAGGTTCGAGCAGGGTGGAGCCCACGTCTCATTCAGTCCCTGAGCGCTCCCGTTCCGATGAGACTCCCTTTCAGTCTCCGAGAGGTGCTGCTGAGCGCATTGCCCTGGCGCGCCAGTTGCGTGAGGCGCTTGACCACGGCGATCCTGCCGAGCGGCTTGAGGCGATTCTCAAAGCGGGTGCCTGGGGTCATGCCTGTGTCCTGCCACTGCTGAGGCGTGGCCTGCATGACGCTGACAGCCTTGTTGTTGAGGCCGCCGCCGCTGCCATCGCTCCCCATCGCGGTGCGACCCGACCGTCTCCTGCTCAGCTGACCCGGCCGCCACGCAATGTCGCCCGGATGCGATAGATCGGCCGCCCCTGGCTTTCGTGGTACGTGCGAATCAGCAGCTCAGCCAGCAGGCCGAAGCAGAACAGCTGAATCCCTGCCAGCCCAAGCACCACCGCCATCGTCAGCAGCGGTCTGTTGCCGATGTCAGCCCCGTTCAATTTGATCAGCAGCAGATATGCACTGGCCACGAGGCTTGTTGCGATGGCAATCAGCCCGCCGAATCCGAACACATACATCGGCCTGGTGAGAAAGCGTTTCATGAACCAAACGGTGAGCAGGTCCATCAGCACACGGAAGGTGCGATCGATTCCGTATTTGCTGGTTCCGTACTGCCGGGCCCTGTGATTCACTTTCACTTCGGTGATCCGCGCCCCTTCGATGAAGGCCAGAGCAGGCAGGAAGCGATGCAGTTCGCCGTACAAGCGCATGTCCGAGAGCACATCGCGGTCGTAGGCCTTGAGCGAACAGCCGTAGTCGTGCAGTCGCACCCCGGTGACACGACCGATCAGGCGGTTGGCGAGCCTTGATGGGAGTTTGCGCTGTAGTTCGGCGTCCTGTCGGTTGAAGCGCCAGCCGCTCACCAGGTCATAGCCCTCGCGAAGTTTGTTGAGCAGCAGGGGGATGTCGGCGGGATCGTTCTGCAGATCCCCGTCGAGACTGACGATCACCAGCCCCTGGGCCACATCAAAACCGGCCGACATGGCAGCGGTCTGGCCATAGTTCTTGCGCAGCAGAACGCCCACAACCTCAGGCACGTCGCTGCTGATCGCTTTCAGCACGGCCGCGGTGTCGTCGGTTGATCCGTCATTCACCAGCACCAGTTCGAACCGTTCGCCGGTTGGACGCAGGGCGGTCAACAGCTGATCCACCAGCTCCGGCAGACTTTCCTCTTCGTTGTAGAGGGGCACCACGACCGAAAGGTCCAGCCCAGCCGTCATCGGGATCGGAACGAGATCAGAGCAACTTAATCGGCGCCAGTGAGCTCATCGCCGTTCATCACGGCGGTGGTTTTGGTGGATTCCTGCTCCAGCGTTGATCCTTCCCCAGAGAGCGTTCTTCACCCCATTCGCGCTGAACCCATGACTCTCGATCCTCTCTGAGCCGGATCTGCAGCACTTGGGTCACGGCTGGGGATCAAACCTCTCATGACCATCGGGACAATGTTCAGTCCAAAGCGTCGCAGTATTCATCAACAATGGTCATTGCGTCCATGGTTTGGGTGTGCTCCGTGGTGAGGTCGAGGCGCGTCATCGCCGTATCCAACGTGATCTGAGCTGCTGCAAAGTCTGCGCAGACAAGATGCTGCTGCTCAAGCTTTGATGAGCAGCCGGCGGTGACGCCCAAGACAGCTGCAAGAATCAATTTGTGAATATGTCTCATGGATGTCGCCTGGCGAATCGCCATGATCTAGCAGCAAACTTTCAGATGGCACAAGGCCTCAGCAGCTGAATTCGCTTCGCAGGGAGTCCAATCCCTTGTTTCGGCCAATGCGGAGGTCGCCAGGCGGGTGAATGTCTCTCTCCTGATGCGGTTTCAACATGATGACGGCGCCATTGCACACAAGCATGGGCTGTCAACGTCTGCCAAGTTGGCAAAGCTGATTGATAACGACGATGTGGTGATCGCCAGCCTCAAGCTCCTGAATCTTGATGTTGAGGCTGAACAAACCCTCCATTCTGTCTGGCTGCTTGATGGGATTAACCGGTCGTGATTCTGGGCTGCCACCGCTGCCAGCCAACCTTGCAACCCAGCTCCGGCAGGCCGTCTTCGCGTCCGTCGAACCACGGCGCGTCCGCAAGGTCCAGTCCATCCGTCATCGGGATCGGATCGAGGTCAGAGGCAACGCACTCGCCACGCGACTCCCCCGTTGTCTCGTTCAGAGAGCATCACCAGTTTCTGTAGCGCCGGTAAACGGTCTGGGTTCCAAGCTTGATCGTTGTGCCATCGGGACAGACGCCTTCTCGTTTGATTTTGTAGTAACCGGAGCTGCATCGACCCAGTGGGGTGCGCGACGAGGAGTACTCCTCTCCGGGACAGAAAGCGTCTTCATTGATTGAACGGAAATCGCGGTAACGCTCCCGATCCCTTGTGTTCACCATCAGCACTGCGTGTCCTTGGGTTGATTCATCCGAAGTCTTGGTGCGGGTGACTTTCCAGCGGAACTGGTTCTCTCCAGGTCTGACGGAGAGAAAGCTGCCGTGGTGACGGTTGCCAAGACTGATTTCAAAGCTTTCGGAGCGGCGTCTGCCGCTGCCGTATTCCCGATTGGTGTATCCACCGGTGCGCCTGTTTCGGATCACAATGCGCTGGTTTCCTGCGGGAGGAATCGGGGCAAGGAAGCTCATCCCTCGGATCGGTGTCACACGTTCACCGGGGCAATCACCGCGATAGATGGTGCGCTCCAGAGTCAGTTCCTGCACGGGTTGACTGTGCTGCAGAAACTCTCCACTGACTGCTGCGTTTGCAAAGGGGTTCACATCTGAGCTGCCGAACCCCGACTGGGCGATCCAGGGGCCTGTCAGAAACGGACCGGCGAGCAATGACAGCGGATCCATGGGGGCAGGGTTCATCTTTCACCATCCTGTCCCCTCAGGAGAGTTTTCACCTTCGTTGTTGAGCCGTCGATGTCGCTGATCAGACCGTTGCCGTGATGACAAAATCCTGATGTTGATTAATCTCCTCCCACCCGTCAGAAAGGATTGTGCTGGAACGATTCATTCAGCTGATCAGCCAGGCAATGCTGGGCTTGTTGCCACTGGCAGCGGTGGCTCAAACCTCTGAGCTGCCAATGACATGCCCGGGGTGCAACTTGCAAGGCATTGATTTCAACTCAGTGAGCATGGGCGATAAGCGTTTTATCGATTCCAACTTTTCAAGAGCTGATCTCCGCCGAGCCAATCTCAGCAACATGTACATGCTCACCACAAACCTGCAGGGGGCGGATCTGCGTGGTGCCGACCTCAGTCACACCTTTTTTACTGCATCGTCAAGTTTTCGAGATGCTGACCTTCGTGGCGCGAATCTGGATGATGTGTGGTTCACCGATGCAGATCTCCGTGGAGCTGATCTTCGCGGCACCAACGTGGAGTTGATCACAACGCTTGAGGGTGCTGATCTGCGCGGCGCGAAGGTGGATGCCAGTTTCTACAGCAAGATTTTGGCTGATCAGCCTTATGGAATCTGTCTGTCGAACACCATCCTGCCGAACGGCGACATGATTCGCGACAGCTGTCAATTTCGATGAGACCTGATGTTCGCTGTACTGGCGTCACCGCACATGCGCTCCTGGCTGGTCCAATGAATACGTACAGGCATTGTCATTTGTCCAGCCCTCATCAGCAGAACATCATTCCTCTGAACAGTGTTCGGAGCGCGCAGGCTTGCGTGAATCGATTGATCCCCAGGCAGGATTCATTCACCTGATGGGTGCGACAACCGATGACATGGATTGTCTCGGTGCCCCTGCAGGCCTGAGACCGACCATACGCAACAGATCATCTTGGGCACTGCTGCAGCGTGTCACCGCTCCACCTGACGGGTGCATCGAGCGAAGGGTCGATGATGATTGCCCAGTGCCCTGCCCCGTCCAGTCAAACGCCACTGTGGTGTTTCTCGGTATTCACCTGGTGTTGAGTCGTGGCATGTAGCTTTTGATCGGTATGGATTTTGATGGAATCTGGTTATTTTGATTGTGTCCTGTTTCAGAGGTTCTCTGAGAGTGAAAACAATCCATGTTATTGCAACTATACCGTTGGCTTTGTTGGCTGTTGCCTGTGAAATGGGAGCAGATTCTCCAAACGATTCGGATCAGAAAATTAAAGAGATTTGCGCTCAATATAAAACCGAGCAGATCACCAAAGATGAGGCTCTTGATCGACTGGGGCTCAAAGATGAAGTTGAAGCCAATACTGTCGATGGCTCGATAGATACAGACGAATTGATTTATGATATCTGTGATCCTTCGGCGTCAAGAGACCGGGGTGATGTTGAAGACGGCGTTTGA
>Ga0160422_10002171_pt1 | contig 12276 bp, 15 predicted proteins | sample Fk160mmetaG_FD_108192 | JGI IMG/M metagenome (GOLD analysis project Ga0160422, IMG submission 108192) | Marine microbial communities from the Central Pacific Ocean - Fk160115 60m metaG | ecosystem: Environmental > Aquatic > Marine > Oceanic > Photic zone | place: The Central Pacific Ocean...
CTAATACCTTATAACCAAGTACATTAGTTCCAATTGGTATATTATTGTCTATAAAACCTATTAATTCGTATGTGTCACCGCTTTCAATTATGTCTAAAATAACTTTAGCGTGACCTGACACACCAAAAATAACGACTGGAATTCTTTTCACCCTTATGTCCTAGTTATGCTTTTTCTTCATTAGATTACAATACTTTTTATGCAACTCAAATAAAATTATTCGATAACGATGTATTAAAGCTTGTTCGAATTAAAAATATTAGAATTTATTATAGGAATTTCACGTGCCCGGCGAAATGGATTTACATACTCCCTAAAACTGACGAGCTTTTATTTAACATTTATAAAGAATATAGTATTATCAAATAATGAATTTACTGGGTAAAAATTACAATTTTTTTGGAGGTCATAAGTTTTTGAAATTGCTAAATAATTTAGTCTGGATTTTTAATTTACTTCTAAGTAAAAATAAAATCGACTCTCATAAAGGGTTAGAGAGAGCATATTTAATAGATTGGAAGTAAAATACTATCATATGAAACATTTTTTATTTATATTTACCTATAAAAAAAATCTAGTATGAATATTAAAAACTTAATCAAGAAAGATATCAAAATAAATATTGATGAAAATATTTATCTAACAACTCTAGGTAAAGAGAATGTTGTAGATAAATATGTGTTTTGGCTAAATGACTATGAAATAACAAAGTTTACAGAGCAAAAAAATATCAAGCATACTTTACAGAATACTAGGGACTTTGTAATCCAAAAATATAATTCAGAAAATGATTTATTATTTGGAATATTCATAGACGCATTACATATAGGAAATATTAAATTAGGACCAATAAAATTAGAGCATAAATCTGCTGAGATTTCTTACTTTATTGGAGAAAAAAAATTTTGGAGACGAGGTATTGCTTCAAAATGTATTAAAGCTTTAGTAGAGTATGCTGTTCAAGAATTGGGTTTAAAAAAAATTAATGCTGCCTACTATGAAAACAATATTGGTTCAGCAAGAGCCTTAAAAAAATGTGGTTTTGTTATAGAAGGAACAAAGCGCAGCGAAATAGAATTTGAAAAAAAGCGTATAAATCAGATTTTAGTTGGATACATTCCAAACGATATGACGGAAGATTGATATATAAAAATTTAAGCTTTTGATTTATATTTAATATAATTAAGAAAAATTAATCAAAATAATATTTAATATTATTTTTAACTAGGTTTTAATTATCAAAAATATAAGGATTGATAATAGACTATGACATCTAAGTCGTTACACTTTTACTTTGATTTCATATCACCCTATGCATATTTTGCATGGCGCAAACTTCCCTATTTAGCTAAAAAGTATAACTGTACAATTAAGCTGCACCCAGTTGTATTTGGAAAACTACTAGATAAATGGGGGCAGTTAGGTCCCGCAGAAATAGAGCCTAAAAGACTTTGGCTATATCAGTACTGCCTTAGGTACGCTGCAATTAATAAGTTTAAATATAATCCTCCAAAAGAGCATCCTTTTAATCCACTAGCAGCCTTAAGAATGTCATTAAAGGAGGTTAGTGGAGTTTATCAGGCTAGCGTAATAGATACAATTTTCAAGGCAGGCTGGAGTCAAGGAAAAAATATTGGACATATAAATACTCTGATAGCCATTTTAAAAAAAAAATCTATAGATATAAAATATCTTAAAAAGAAAATCAAAGACCCTATTGTAAAAAACCTTCTAGTAAAAGAAACTAATGTTGCAATTCAAAAAGGTGTTTTTGGCGTTCCTTCGATTATTATTGATGACAATTTATTCTGGGGTAATGATCAAATAGAGCATATTGAACTTCTATTAGCCGACATGGATCCTTTAGATAAACAAAAACTTAAAGAACTATTAGAAAGGCCCAGAGGAATTGATCGTAAAGTTTTTAAAAAGTTATAAAAGAACTAATAATAGTTAAATAATAAATATTTTTTTAACGAAAATTATAAGAAAATATATTTTTAAATAGGTTTTATAAACTTAACCATTAGTATACAATAATTAGGATAAGTTTATTTGAATCATTGCTTTATTTAAATTCAACAAGCATCCGGATATAGTTTATGTATATAAGAATTTCAACAGCAAGATTTCCTAATCAGACAAAAGCAGATGCTTGGATTGCCTTGTATAAAAACACTCTATTAGAAAAATTAGAAAAAAATACTAGGATAAAAAATCTTAAAATTTTTAGTTCAGGTGAGGGTAAAGTTACTGGCATAGCAACATACAATTCGTTTGATGAATACAAACTTACAGAAAAAACGATCAAGGCCGAAGTAAATGCACTATTGAAATCATTAGATGGTAATATAGAATGGCAAGAAGGAAAAGTGATAGTTAATTGGAAAAGATTGTAAAATTAATGGCAGTTTAGCACTATTGAGTTGAAGGTATTAAAGCTGTAAAATTATCAATTAGCACTAATTAACTATTTTGGATTACCTAATAAAAAGGAAGATTTGAATTGATTGAAAAAAATAATTCGTTTGAAAAACTAGATAAAAGTATCAAGGAGTTAAGTAAACACAACTTTTTTAGAATTCATAGCTCTTTTTGGAAAATACTTTTAGTCAGCTTGTTTAGAGGTTTAGCTTCTGGCCTTGGCTGGGTATTAGGTGCGACTATTTTAGTGTCTTTGTTTACTTATACCTTATCTCAAATTGAATTTATTCCTATTTTAGGAGAATGGGTTTCTCGATTAATTAACGAAATTGAGTCATTTGATAGATAGTTTAAAAAAACACATGATAAATTTTTAACGGTTGAATACTATAAAAAAATAGCATCAATAATCTAGAAAAATTGGGATAAAGGGTTGTGCATAGAAGGTTTAAATAAACCTACTCCAAAGTCAGCAAATGAGGTTTGCAAGATCAAAGCTACTTACAGCATTATGCAAAGATGAAATTCTTGGATGGAAAATTGCTGCAACAAGAAAACTGGGCCAAGAGCATATTGGTATAAAAGAGACGCTTGCAGGTAAAATATTTGCAAAATAAGTATTAAAAAATAATACAAAATTATCTCTGACTAATAATTTAATGCTTATAGCAGAATCTGAATTTTATTCAAGCTAACATGCCATATTTATCCTATCAAAAAAATATTTAAAGATAGTGAAATTATTTCAGTAATAGATAAAGCATTTATTGTAATTGAAGTTCCTAAATCTAGATTTAGTAATTTTGCTAATATTGGAGCTAAAATTTTAATTGCAGATAATGCATGTGGCAACTATGTGGTGATTGGTGCGGAATTGCAGGAAAACTAGATAAAACAGATCTAGCAAAATTAGAAGAAGTATCACTATTTTAGAAGAAGAGGTAACTAGTAAAGGAAAAGGATTTAATGTTATGGGAAGTCAATTAATGCTATGAAATTACTAATAAATAAGTTATCAAAGTATAATATTAAATTTTTTAAGGTACAAATTATTTCAAGAGGAACTTGCTTTTCCCATGATTATTAGACCATACATAACAGTAGATGCAAAAATTAGCGATTTGGTGGAAGCTGTAAGTTACACAAAATAAATGAGTTACTATATTTTTAAAATAGTATTCACCGGATTTTTTATAGTACTAATAACAGAAATTACTAAAGTTAGTGGAAAGCTTGGAAGTATTATCACGGCAATGCCTCTAACAACCTTAATAGTAGTTTTTTGGCTTTATTATGAAAAAGTACCTAATCATGAAATAGCTGATTATGTTTCGAATACTTTATATTTTATTTTGCCTACACTGCCATTGTTTATTATTTTCCCTTTATTAATTCCAAAGTATGGATTTATAATTTCTATTTCTATTAGTATTATATTTGTTGCACTATCTGTTACATTAATTAACTTTTTATTAAAGTACTTTAATGTTTAGAAATAAGTATAAGCATGATAAAGATAATTTTTTAAATAAGGTAGTCATTAAAAGAACTAATCGAAAAAAAACTTTATCTTTATATGTTAAAGGTGAAAACATTATATTATTATCTCCAAAACTCATAAGTACCAAATTTCTTTATGATTTTTTAGTAAAAAAAAAAAAATGGATAACTAAAAAACTAAAAGAACAAACTAATTTAGTCGAGACCAAATATAAAAAATTTATTGATAATACGGCATTACAAAAGTTCGGAAAAAAAAAAAGTCTAAGGTATAAGAAGTCTATATCAGAGAAAATAGTTGAAAAAAATGATTTTATAGAAATTCATTCTGTATCTAAAAATGATATAGAAATAAAATTACAAAAATGGTTAAGAGAAGAGTTGGAAATTTATATTTATGAAAAATTAAATTATTATAAAAAACTTATGAATGTAAAGTACAATTCGGTTAATATTAAACTTTATAAGAGAAAACTTGGATCTTGTTCTTACAATGGAAAACTATCATTTAACTTGAAAATTATAACTATGCCAAGAAAAGTAATAGATTACATTATAATTCATGAACTATGTCACCTTAAACATTTTAATCATTCGAAAGAGTTTTGGTGTTTGGTTGAAAACTATTGTCCAGATTACAAAAAGCAAAAAATATGGATAAAAAAAAATCTAAATTATATTTTATAACTCTAAAGCTCAATAAAATTTTTTATTAAATCATTTCTTTCTTTTTTATTCGGAAGAAATCCATAGAGAGCTTTCATGTTTTCCTCCATATGGTCAATTCTAGATGTAGCTGGTATGGCACAAGTAACACTAGGATGGCTAGTAATGAATTTTAAAAAGTAGTCTGCCCAACTTTTAATACCTAAGTCTAAGGCCGTTGAGGGTAATTTCTTATTTTTAACATAATTAAATAATCGTCCTCCTTGAAATGGTCTATTTGCTATAACCGCAATATTTCTTTCTTTTGCCAAAGGAAGCAAATAGTTTTCAACTTCACGGTCTATAATATTGTAAGTTAATTGAATAAAATCTAATTTGTACTTATTCATAATAGTCTGAAGTTTTTCATGTCTAGACCCATGTGAGGTAGTAACTCCTAAATAGTTTATTAAATTTTTTTTTTTATATTCATTTAAGGTTTCTAAGTGTTCCTCATAATTAACTAAGTTGTGAACCTGTAAAAGATTAAATTTTTTTAATTTCCAATATTTCTTTGAATTTTCAAATTGTTTTTGACCGTGCCATTTGTTAGGTGTCCAAATTTTTGTTGCAGAAAATAAAGATCTGGGAGTGCCTAGAAGGTCGAAAGCTTTTCCTAAAACTCTTTCTGATGTACCATACATTGGTGACGAATCGATCAGTTGTCCTCCATTTTTAAAGAAATTATTTAAGATTTTAGCCCTAACATTTAATTCTTTTGTATTATAACCAATATCAAATGTTAACCAAGTACCCATTCCTATACTGGATATAAATTCTCCTGAAGAGGGAATTTTTTTCATAATAGGCTTATTTTGATTAATATTATTTGAAAAAGAGAAATAACTTACCAAAGGCGATAATAACAAGGTTTTTATAAATAATCTTTTATTCATTACTAGTATATCTTTAGTATAATATAAAATTAATGAATTAAAAATATTTTATTAGGATTATTTTTGGAAATAATTAGAAAAATTAAAAAGCTAAAAATCAATCAAATACCAGATTTGAATGGATGGATTGGTGATGCGGAGTTTGCTATGAGACAACTAGCTGAATATTTTCATAGTGACAAAAAACTAAATGTTCTAGAGATTGGTTGTGGTATAGGCATTTTACTTAGTACTATTAAAGAAAAATATCCAAATCTTAATGTTGAGGGTATAGAACCATATCAAGGAGGTTTTGGTAGACTAAAAATTCAAGAAAAAATATTATCTTCATCTATAGATGTAAATTATCTAGAGTTTGAAAATTTTATACCAAAAAAAAAATATGATATTATTTACTCAGTTAATGTATTCGAGCATTTATCAAATTGGCAATTGTATCTTAAGAAAACGCATGAATGGCTTAACCCTAAAGGAATTAATATCATTTTATGTCCAAACTATTCTTTTCCATATGAGTCTCATTTTAAAATTCCAATTATTGGTAATAAAAAATTAACATATAGAATTTTCAAAAAAAAAATTAAAAAATTTGAGAAAAAAAATAAATCCTTAGGCTTATGGAACTCTTTAAACTTTGTTAAGATGCGTAGCGTTAAAAATTATTGTCTTAATAATAAATTAAAATTCAAATACTGTAATAGAATATTTGATGATGTAATAAATCGAATAGATCAAGATCAAGACTTTAAAAAAAGACAAAAATTTGTGGGTATATGTGCAAAATACCTAAAAAAAATTGGTATAATTAAATTATTTAATAAAAGAGTCTTCTATTCTTTTCATCCTTATATGAAATTAGAAATAACAAAAGATAGGTTTCTATCAGAAAAATAATTTTTAAAAGCAAATTCTAAAATTAAAAAAAATTTAAAAATTTATACTTAAAATATAAACTGAAAAGTCGATTATTTAGTTTGAAGTAAATATCCAACTAATTTATAATGTTCATATGAATAATATTAAAAAACTAGAATGTGATGTGATTGTAGTTGGATCTGGAGGAAGTGGAAGTTCAGCCGCTCAAGCAGTTGCAGAACATGGACTAGAAGTTATTGTGATTTCAAAAGATCCTTTGGCTTCCTCAGATACAAAAATATGCGAAGGAGTGATGACGGTCAGGCAAGCAGGAGAGGACTCAGATAGTGAACAGGTACTGGCAAATAATATTAATCTTGCAGGAGGAGATCTGCCAGATAAAAAAATAACAACTGCTTTTGCAAAGGATAGTAAAAAAGCGTATGATAGACTTAGAGTTAATGGGTTACGACCTCATATTAATACAAATAGGAATACTCCTAAAACTCTTGCAATAGCAATGGGTGGTCATAATAAATCTCGTTCAGTAGGTCATAAAAATAGTGGTTTATCATTTGGTCATGTTAATTGGGATACTATAGTAAAGTTTAATAATATTAAATATTTTGAGGATTGTTGGTTTTTAGACATTGTTAAGAGTGCATGCAACCAAGAAGTAGTAGGTGGTATTGCCTATGATGCATGTGCTGGTGCACTTTTATCTATAAGAGCTAAAGCTGTCGTTATAGCTGCAGGTGGCCTGTCTACATTATTTTTTCCTAAAACAGATACTATGAGAGGAAATACTGGCGACAGTTACGCTATTGGGATTAGAGCTGGAGCTCATTTAGTAGATATGGAACAGATACAGTTTTTACCATTTTGCTTAGCATCTCCTCCTTCTTACGAGGGTCTTTTAGCGGGAGAACCGGCGACTGGGAGTTTCTTGGGCGTGATTAGAGACAAAAACAATAAAGTAATACTTGATAGTGTATATTTAAGAACAAGAGCTGAATGCTCTGAAGCAATAATGCGAGCGGTAGCTGATGGTAGGGGAAGCCCTAATGGAGGAGCATACCTTGATATGACAGCTAATAAAAAAGCAAGAAGGTCTGGAAAATTTTTTATGGAATATTTAAAATCGGCACTACCATCTGCTTATAATAATGCAAGGCAAGCTTTAGGCAAAGAGGCTGGAAAAGCTAATATTCCTTGGGAAGTTAGACCTAGCGCACACTATATGATGGGAGGAGTAAGAGTTGATGAGTTTGGTCGAGCTTTAACTTATGATAAAAGAAACAAAAAAATAAGACCTATATCAGGTTTTTATGCAGCTGGGCAAGCAATGGGAGGCCTATTCGGATCTAACAGACTTGGTTCTACTTCTTTAACTGAGGTAGCAGTATTTGGACACAGAGCAGGAGAACATGCTGCCAATTATGTTAAGAGAAATAAACTTAAAATAAATGAAAGTGACTTTAAAGATCAGCATGAAAAATTTTATAAAATGTTTAATCATAAAGGAAAATTTAAAGCATATGAATTAAAATTAGATCTCCAGAAAAAATCATGGGAATACATAGGCGCGGCAAGAAATAAGACCGGCTTAGAAAAAATGAGTAATTATTTAAACAAAATAGAAAAAAAGGTTAAAGATATTTATGTTCCGCTAGAAATGATATGGAATCAACAACTTATAGAAAAAATTGAACTACAAAATATGATATTGTCAGCTAAAGCAGTTACTTTTGCTGCTTTAAATAGAGATTTTAGCCTTGGAGGACACGTTAGATTAGACGGAAAAAGAAAAAAAATATTCTCTAATCCTTACTCTACCCTAGTATTCTTTGATTCATTATATAACATTAATGTAGATAAAGTTAAAAGAGAGAAAACCAAATTTAAAATATTACTTAAATATAAAACTAATGAGTTGTACAGATTGTATTCTGCAAAACTTATTAGAATTCTTCCAGAAGCATTAAGAGATAGAATTATAGAAAATAAATATAAAAAAATACTTGGTTCCAAAGCAACGTCAATAGAACTCCAAGCAGGTAGTTTAGAAGCAGCACCAGCAGAAGTAATTAGGTAATTAATGCAATCAAACAGTTTTTATGTAAAAATTATATTATTTAGAGGTAAAATTTCTTCCGATATAAAATATTTGTATAAGAAAAAAAATCCTAGTGAGAGACCGATGGTGTTGGATGTTTTATTACAAGCCCAACAAGAACGCATCGATGATCTTTCTTTTCGTTATGGATGTAGAGCAAGAAACTGTGGAGTTTGCACAGTTGATGTTAATGGGAAACCTAGACTTGCATGTAGAGCAAGAGTGAAAGAAGACGATGTCATAAGTCCTATCGCTACTTTACCAGTAATCAAAGACCTGATTGTTAAAAGAGATAGCATTTCTCGCCAATTAATAGGCTTTAATAATATATCTAGGAAGAACAATCTGAATGTTGAAGCGGACAAAGCATACCATAATCTTACTGCATGTATAGAATGTTACGCCTGTTTGGATGGATGCCCTTTACATAAGAAAAATAATCTTGAGGATAAAGATAATAGTGCATACCAATATGGAAACCCCTTCTCTTTTTTAAAATTATACCGCTTATATATAGATCCACTTACTCCAGAGGTGGAAAAAAAGCGAATAATAGAGAAGGCAGAGATCCTCGGACTTGATACATACAGAAGAGAATTTGAAAAATTAAAAATTAAGTGTGGAGTAGGAATTGATCTCAAAAATGAGGTAATTAAACCTTTACTAGATATTACTTATGGTGATCAGGTTGAAAAAAAATATAAATAATAAAAAAATAGCAGTTGTAACCGGTGCGGGATCGGGAATAGGAAAAACAGTTTCAATTGCCTTAATGAAAGAGGGTTTTCATACTTATTTAGTTGGAAAAAAAAAAAAAAATCTAGATAAAACTAAAAATGAAGCAATAAAACATAAAGTTGATAATAGATGTAGTATTTTTAAATGTGATGTTACAGATGAGCAAAATGTAAAAAGTCTTTTTTTAGATATTAAAAAAAAGCATAAAAGAATAGATTTACTTTTCAATAATGCAGGCATTAATATATCTGCTACTACTATAGATAAGATAAAGTTTAAAGACTGGAAGCAAGTTATTGATACTAATATCAATGGGATGTTTTTGTGTGCAAAATATACCTATCAGATTATGAAATCACAAATTCCAAAAGGAGGTAGAATAATAAATAATGGTTCAATATCTGCTTTTTCGCCAAGACCAAAATCAGTTGCATATACAACCTCTAAGCATGCAATAACAGGATTGACTAAGTCTTTATCTTTAGATGGAAGAAGAGATAAAATAATATGCAGCCAAATAGATATAGGTAATGCCTTAACTCCTCTAACTAAGACCTTTACTAAAGGAGTTGTTCAAGCTGATGGGAAGAAAATAATAGAACCAACTATGAATTCGGAAAATGTGGCTAAACTGATTTTGTTTATAGCTAGTTTACCATTAGATACAAATTTATTAAATACAACTATTATGGCGAATAGTATGCCTTTCGTAGGTAGAGGTTAAAATTTTACTTTATATTTTTTTAAAGCTTAATTATAAATAATAAAGATATTTTTAGAATGAGAGGAAAATTTGAGTGATCCATTTTCAAATATAGATCAAGAAGTAATTTTGGATAAGACAAAAAATTTATTTAATAAGTATAAAAAGATAATATTTATAGTATTTTTTTTAGTTATCATAGTCGTAAGTGCTTTTTTTTATTTTAACAAGAAAAAAACTAACAAAAATGAAAGGTTATCAGGTTATTTAATAGAAATTATTTCTATAATCAATCAAGATGAAGAAAAAGCAGTTAAAGAGTTAGAAAAGTTGAGCAAACTTGAAAATCCTGGGCATGAATTCTTATCAAACTTATTGCTATCTAAAATTTACTTAAAAAGACAAGATTTTTCAGGAGCTATCAATTACTTAGAAAAGCTGGAAATCAAGGATAAAGAGTTACAACCACTTATTAAGTTAAAACATTATTTCCTATCAATTGCTTATTTAGGTTTGGATAGAAAAGAAGAGTTTAAAAAAAATATAAACTTGCTGCTGTCTTTTGGAGATTATTGGTCTTTGCTTGGACATGAGTTAAGAGGGCATTTTTTGTATTTAAATGGTAACTATGAAGGAGCTAGTAAAGACTTTAATAAGATACTAAATGAACAACTTTCCACTCAGTCCTTAAGACAAAGAGCACAAGAAATGATAAATAATATAAAATTATATGAGTAGGTTAATAATTAGTTATTTTTCTTATGTGCTTGTTGCTGTTGTTATCTCTGCATGTGGCGCAGGAAAATTTTTAGGATTTGAAGAAAAAAAAATTCCATTAAAAGGAAAAAGAGTCTCAGTTTTAAAAGATATAGATGGGGATATAAAAAATAATTTCTCGACAAGTAAGGTTCAACTCAGCGAACCTGAGTCAATAGATGATTGGAAACAAAGCTACAATTCACCTTCACATATTTCAATAAACTTTTTATCCAATAGTAGTTTTAAGAATTTCTCTAAAGTTACTTCAGGTGGCAGAAGTGGCAAAGATGTATCAGTTCTGTCTCAACCAATTATTAGTAAAAATAGATTAATTTTCCTGGATGCAAATAGTAACCTATTTGTTTATGACCTTTTAAAAAAAAAGACAAAATGGAAAAAAAGTTTAGTAGTTGCTGAAGATAAAGGACACAATATAGGAGGAGGTATAGCAGCAGATGATGACTTTATATTTGTTGGTTCACCTTACGCAGAAATAATGTGTATTGAAATAGATACAGGAAAAATTCTTTGGAAGAAGGAAACATTTACTCCAGTAAGAGCAACTCCTACTTTGTTAGATAATAAAGTAATCTTTCTAACGCTCGATAACAGAACATTATTAATAAATAAAAGTAACGGAGAAATCATTTGGGAACATGAAGGCATTCAAAATTCTACTTCTATAATAGGTCAACCTAAAGTAGCAGTTGAAGGTAACATTGTCTTAACAACATACTCAAATGGAGAAGTTTTCGCACTAAATCTAACTAATGGAGCCGAGATATGGAGACAGTCTACAATTAAGCTAGAACAATCAGAAACCTCTAATTCATTTTCTGATATAGATGCTAATCCTATTATTCTAAAAAACTTAATTATAGTTGCTAGTACTAACGGGAAGATTTTTGCATTAAATAAAAGAAACGGTGGTCAAGCATGGGAACAGTATGTAAATACATCGCAAACCCCGTTAGTTAATGGAAATAGTATTTATGTAGTTCATAATAACAAAGAAGTAATAAATTTAGATTTGAACAATGGAAAAATAAGATGGATAGCAGAAATAGATAAATATTTTAAAAATGCGAAAAAATATACCTGGTTTTCCCCAGTACTGATTAATAGTCAGTTAGTAATTGTTGGAGGAGGAAAAAATATGCTTATATTTAATCCATATAGCGGTGAGTTAGAAAAAAAGTATATCTTACCAGGTGTTCCGGCATCATCTCCAGTAATAGTTAAACAAGAAATATTTCTTATGTTTAAAAATGCCTCAATATTCTCAATTAAATAAAAAATTACCTAAGATTATATTAGTCGGCAAACCAAATGTTGGAAAATCTTCTTTGTTCAATACAATTATAGGCAGAAAAGAAGCAATAGTGGGTGATGAAGTTGGTCTAACAAGAGACTATCAAGAAGTTAAATATGCTTTTGGAAATTCTCTTTTTACCATTTCAGACACTGCTGGTATAGGTATCAATAATAAAAAATTTAGTCCATTATCTTTCAAAAATACTTTAGAAAAAATAAAAATATCTGATCTAATTTTCTTTTTGATAGATAGTAGTAATGAATTA
>Ga0160422_10002172_pt1 | contig 12273 bp, 21 predicted proteins | sample Fk160mmetaG_FD_108192 | JGI IMG/M metagenome (GOLD analysis project Ga0160422, IMG submission 108192) | Marine microbial communities from the Central Pacific Ocean - Fk160115 60m metaG | ecosystem: Environmental > Aquatic > Marine > Oceanic > Photic zone | place: The Central Pacific Ocean...
GTTTTACTGGTGGTTAAGGAAAAGGCCGGATTAGCCCAAGCAGCACGCAATCTTCCCGGTGTGGATGTTGTTGCTGCAAAGGACTTGAACGCAGAAGATTTAGCCCCCGGTGGCGATGTTGGTCGATTAACAGTATTTACCAAATCTGCATTGGAGGCACTTAACTGAGGTGATATTATGAACGCATACGATATAATCATTCAACCATGGTTGACAGAAAAATCCATGGAAGCAAGATCTACCCAACAAAGGCTCGAATTCATCGTTAGACGAAGTGCATCAAAAAATGAGATTGCTAAAGCGGTTGAAACAATTTTTGATGTTGAGGTAGAGAAAGTCAATGTAAGAAACACAAAGCATGGTAAGCATGCCTCTGTAAAACTTGCAGAAGGCTATGACGCCGAAGATGCAGCAATGCGTCTAGGAGCATTCTGAGGTGAAAATCATGGGTAAAAGAATACGTGCACAGAGAAAAGGATCATCGCCACGATACCGCGTGGCAAGTCACCGATTTCCGGGTTCAAATAAGATGCCGAGGGAGAACGGTATAGTCGGTGAAGTAACCGACTTGATACACAGCCCCGTCCATACAGCTCCGCTTGCGAGAATTAAACTCCCTGATGGCGATACGACACTGGTTGTGGCTACTGAAGGATTATCAGTTGGCAGCAGTGTAGCCGTCGGTGAAAACGTGTCGCTGAGACCAGGCAACATTACCAACATTGGTAGTATCCCTGAAGGAACTGCGATAAACAACCTCGAATTGAGACCAGGTGACGGTGGTAAAGTCGCTAGATCGGCAGGCAATTCCTGTTATGTTGAAGCAAAAATTGGCGACAAAGTCCGCATAAGGATGCCATCTGGTGCTTTGAAGGAATTGTCAGCAAATTGTCGAGCGACCATCGGCGTGCTTGCTGGTCACGGAAGAGATGAAATGCCACTAAGAACCGCTGGGGCTGCACACTACAAGGCAAAAGCCAGAGGAAAATTGTACCCGCATGTTAGTGGTGTTGCTATGAATCCAGTTGACCACCCACATGGTGGTGGAAACCATCAAGCGGTTCACGGACCAAACTCCGTGGCTCGTGGAACGCCGCCTGGTGCCAAGGTTGGAATTATTGCTCCAAGAAGAACCGGTAGAGGCCGAGGAAAGAAGATTTGAGGTGAAATGATATGGGACGCAAGAAAAAGAAGTCGTTTATGACTCCAAAAGCCAGCCGTAGGAAGGCTAGAAAACGCTTGTCAACAACAACTGGTAGAGTAAAGAAGGAATTTACCTATCGTGGTTTTACAATGGACGAACTATCAGGAATGGATCTCTGGCCATCTGAGGATTCGGAAACTTCAATTATTCAACTTCTACCATCAAGGGCGAGAAGGTCAATAGGTCGTGGAATGTCTGTTGAGAACGAACATTTCCTAGCAAGAATGCGCCGAGGTAACGCAAAAACTGTTAGAACTCACAGAAGGGATATGCCCATTCTGCCAGAGTTTGTCGGTCGCCGAATTGCTATCTACAATGGTCAAAACTTTGTCGAAATCGACATCAAACCAGAGATGATTGGACATTATCTCGGTGAATTTGCCTTGACAAGAAAGAATGTGGCCCACAGCGGTCCTGGTGTAGGTGCTACCCGTTCATCAAAGCACGTTGCGTTGAAGTGAGGCGATTATTATGGTAAAGCAGAGACAAATGGATAGAAGGAGCAAGAGGCAACAACTGCCTCAGAAAGGGTTCACGCAGTTGCTTCAAGGCAGCAGAATGGCATCAGCTCGAGCAGTAAATGTTGACATGCACGCAAAGCATTGTTTTGAGGTTTGTCGAGCAGTAAAGAATATGACTGCCGGTAGTGCTATAGATTACCTGAACGAAGTCCTACGAATAGATTCCGATCGTGCAGATGTCCGAAGGAAAGCCGTAGCAGTGCCATACCGATTAGGGAGTGGCAACAAAAAGCGTAAGCGCAGCGGGCCATCCATGGTCGGCCACCGCAAAGGTGGAGTTGGACCCGGTCGTTATCCAGTCAAAGCATCTCGCGCAGTCATCAAGCTAATTCAAAGTGCTATGGACAACGCCAGACATCAATACGAGGACATCGATGCTGAGGAAATGGAGATTACTCACATCGCTGCACATCGCGGGCAAATTAAGCGAGGTTTCATTCCGAGAGCGCGCGGCAGAGCAACTCCTTCTAATCACTATCAGGTCAACTTGGAAATTTTCTTAGAGGATTTCAACACAGTTGACGATGAATTGGAGGACGAATTCTGAGGTGGATATCATGAGTGGAAAGCAAAGTATACTTAGAACAATTGTCAACAGAAACGTTGAGCGACAACTAGTCAAGGAATTCCTGATGGAAAATACCAAAACCGCAGGATTCGGCGGGCTAACGATCAACAGGACTCCTAACGGAACAGCTGTCGAAATCAGAGCAGAGAAACCGGGAAGAGTAATTGGCAAGCGTGGTAAAATTATCAACGACCTGCAAAAGAGATTGAGCGACGAATTTGAACTATTCAATCCTCGATTATCTGTTGAGGAGGTAGAGAATCCAACCCTCAACGCTCAGGTCATGGCACAGAAAATCGCCTCAGCATTGGAAAGAGGATGGTATTACAGGAGAGCAGGAGCCTCCGCAGCTGTCAACATCATGGATGCTGGCGCCCGAGGTGTTATCGTTACTGTTGCCGGTAAACTGACCGGTGCGAGAAACCGCACACAGAAATTTATTCTTGGACACGTAAAGTATTGTGGTGAAACTGCTCTACAATTTATGGACAAAGGTTATGCAGTAGCGGTCAAGAAACTTGGAACTATCGGTGTTACAGTTCAAATTATGCGTAAGGGCATTACCTTACCGCACGAGATTAGCGTCTTTTCGGAAGAAGAGTTGAGAATCCGCTCTGAATCTGAGACTACAGAGGTTGAAGTTGTTGAGGAGGTGAGCGAATGAGTTATGTTTCCAATCGTGAAATCGCCGCAATGAGTGCTGAAGCAAGAGAAGCCAGACTCCTTGAGTTACAAGAAGAACTACTGCAGTTGAGGGCTGAGAAATCACTCGGCGGAACCCCTGCAAGCATCGGTGCCTACAAAGCAACCCGACGAAGTATTGCTCGTCTAAAGACACACATGAACAACGGATAATCAAGGAGAAGAGTTTGCATGATGAGTGGAATTTGCAGTGTTTGTGGACTACCAGGTGAATTATGTATATGTCAAGAAATCGCAAAGGAGCAACAATGTGCAATACTATCAACAGACAGAAGAAGATACGGAAAGATTGTTACAAAAGTAGAGGGTTTGGAGGATTCAGCAATTGACATTAATCAACTAGCGAAACTACTCAAGAATAAATGTGCTGCAGGTGGAACGGTGAAAGGTAGAACAATTGAACTTCAAGGAGATCACAAAAAGAAAGCAGCAATCGTACTCAAAAATAATGGATTTAATGTGGAGGTGAGATAAGGATGAATATTTACAACGATAACTGGCTGGGTAAGACTCTAAACGTCGTAAAATCCAATGATGCCACCTTAATCGATAAGCAGGGGACTGTTATTGATGAAACCAAACGAACGATAACCATAAAATCACAAGATAAGCTTGTCAAACTTGGCAAATCTAGTATAAAATTCACAATATCCGACAGCGATGTCGTGATAGATGGGGCGTTGGTGGGACAACGCCCAGAAAACCGAACCCACCGAAGATATAGGATGGCTTGATACCATGCGAGATATAGGAATAGATGTAAAACCCCCCACCGGTGAGTGGGATGGAGACCAAAACTGCCCATTTTATGGAAGCCTGCGCCTGAGAGGACAAGTTCTAGAAGGCACCGTTTCTAAGGTTGGCATGCAGAAAACAATCACGTTGGAGAGGAACAATGTTAGATACATGCAAAAATATGAACGTTTTGAAAAGCGCACCAGTGTTGTTTCGGCTCATCTACCTTCATGCATTGGCGAAGTTAACATTGGTGATTCAGTCAAGGTGATGGAATGTCGTCCGCTATCCAAAACCGTAGCATTTTGTGTTGTTGAAATCAACGGAGGTGAGTCCTGATGCGAGGTATTGCTGGTAAACAAACTCGTGGCTTGCCCACCTCGGCAAGACTACATGTTGCCGATAATACCGGGGCAAAGGTAGTCCAGATTGTCAATATTCTGAAACTTGGTGGTACAATGCGAAGGTATCCGGCGGGTGGCGTTGGAGACATTGCCAAAGTATCTGTCAAAAAAGGTACACCAGACACTAGAAGGCAGATGTTTAATGCAGTTATAATTCGTCAAAAGCGACCATTCCGAAGGGTCGACGGTACCTGGGTTCAGTTTGAGGATAATGCATGTGTAATCACTAATGAAAAAGGCGACGTGCAAGGATCTGATATCAAAGGACCAGTATCTAGAGAGGCTGCTGAGCGCTGGCCGCGAATTGCAGCAAATGCTAAGCAAATTGTTTGAGGTGATATAATGGTAAAAAGTATGAAACCAGGAAAGCAAAGAAAAGCGCATTTTAATGCTCCGAAGCATGATAAGCGAAAGCGGCTATCTGCTAGATTACAGTTGGAAAAACCCGATTCGAGATTTGATGGGGTCAGAACTGTGACCGTAAGGGTTGGTGACACAGTAAAGGTAGTCAGAGGCGATCTTGCCTATGGCGGAAAGCGGCATGGCGGGACCAGAAATGCGGAGGCACTGTCTGGCCCGGTGCTCAGAATTGATTCAAACAGTGGCAGATTGTACATTGAAGGTGCTAAAGCCAGTAAATCAGATAACAAAGAGGAAGCCGTCCCGGTTAGTGCTTCAAATGTTGTCGTTGTGAAGTTGGATGAAACCGATAAATATCGAGTCCAACAACTAACCGGAAATAGGAGTTGAAAGATATGGGAAGCAGCAATCATCTAAAGCGACTAGCAATGCCAAGAAGTTGGCCACTGCCACGTAAGACCTCAATTTGGGTTACCCGTGCTACGGCAGGCGCCCACGCACTTGAACTATGTATGCCAGTGAGAGTTGTGATTAGAGATGTGTTAGGGTTGGCAAAGTCAGCCCGAGAAGTACGCCACATCCTTCACAATAATTTGGTATCGATTGACGGTAGAATTTGCAAGGATGGCCGTCGTGGTATTGGATTCATGGATGTATTGACACTTGGGGAAGAAAATTATCGCTGTATAATAGACCGCAAAGGTAGATTGCGATACAGACCTATTTCCAAGAAAGAAGCTGAAACAAAAGTCTGCCGAATCAACGGCAAAACTACAATAAAAGGTGGTAAAACGCAATTGAATCTGCATGACGGCAGGAATATTTTAGTCGACGACGCTGCTGAATACAGCACAGGTGATTCGCTGGTAATAGCCTTACCAACACAAGAAATCAAGGAACACATAAGATTCTCTGAAGGAACTAAATGCTACCTTACAGGCGGTGCTCACGTTGGCGAGTTTGCCGAAGTTTCGGAATATATCGTCAAACGCTCGAGCATGCCCAATGAGGTCCAATTTGGTGAATTCGGCACTGTAATGTCAAATGTATTTGCAATTGGTAGCGAAAAACTACCCTCTACGGAGGTTGTTGAATGACCTCAAGTAACCCAATGATGACCCCACGAATCTCCAAGGTTTGTGTCAACATCGGTGTTGGCGAGGGCGGAGACCGCTTACTAAACGCTGAAAATGTTCTAGAGATGGTAACTGGCGTAAAGCCACAGAGAACACTTGGTAAAATCCAAAATCGTGATTTGAAAGTCCGAGTAGGCGCACCTATCGGCTGTAAGGCAACTATCAGGAACTCTGAAAAAATCAAGCAGTTCCTTACCGACGCCTTTTCATGCCGAGAAAATCTGATACCATCATGGAATTTTGATAGAGAAGGTAATCTATCGTTTGGCGTTCGTGATTACACTGATTTCCCTGGTCAGAAATATGACCCAGATATTGGGATTTATGGCATGGATATCACCGTAGTTTTGGAACGACCAGGTCACAGAGTTAGTCGCAGAAGAAGAGCCAAGAGTAAGATTCCAACGAGTCACAAGGTTACTGCAGATGAATCAAGGGCATGGTTTGTAGACAATTTCAAAATCGAAATACTGGAGGAGTAAGAATGGCAAGAGATCACGGAGAAAGAATTGGACGAACAATCGGCTGCAGGAGATGTGGACGTCGTCGTGGACTAATCAGAAGGCATGGTCTTAGGTTATGCCGTCAGTGTTTCAGAGAAGTTGGGCCGGAAATAGGATTCAAAAAGATGAGTTAAGGAGGAATAAAAATGCAATTTGACCCGTTAAATGATGCGCTAATAAAAATGTATAATGCAGAGCAAGCAGGTAAGTTCAATGTAGAACTAACCCCTGCTTCCAAGTTGCTTGGTAACGTTTTGGAGATTATGCAAAAATCTGGCTATGTAGGAAATATCGAAAGAACTGAAGACGGTCGCGGCGGTCGTTATACTGTCGAACTGCGCGGTGCGATAAACCGCTGTGGGACAGTAAAACCTCGTCACAGTGTCAGAAGGCAAGAGTATGAGCAATGGGAGACAAGATATCTTCCTGCACAAGATTTTGGTTTGTTAATTCTGACAACAAATTCAGGTGTAATGCATCATTATGATGCTAAAGATGCAAGAATAGGCGGCAAACTGCTGGCCTATGTCTATTGAGGTGAGAAAATGGTGAAAATCGACAGAATCGAACATATCGTAACCATCCCTGATGGCGTAACAGCTGATTACAGTGAAGATGGCGTCGTAACAATCAGTGGGCCGAAGGGGTCACTATCAAGAGAATTTACCAGCACCTCAGTGTCCCTACTCCAAGAAGGCGGTGCCCTAATCGTTAGAGCAGATTTACCAAGAAAGAAAATCAAAGCACTGGCAGGAACATGGAATGCTCATTTGAACAACATGATAAAAGGCGTTACTGATGGTTTCAAGTATAATCTCAAAGCCTTCTACTCCCACTTTCCAATGACCTTAGAAGTCAAAGGTAGAGAATTCGTTGTCAACAATTATTTCGGAGAAAAGGTTCCTAGAAGAGCGAATATTCTCAATGGTGTTGATGTCAAGGTAAGTAACAAAGTAGAGGTTACTGTCACAGGTATCGACAAAGAGAATGTTGGACAAACTGCAGCAAATATAGAACGCTGTGTAGTTGTAAAGAATAGAGACAGGAGGGTATTCCAAGACGGGATATACCTCCTGAGCAAGGAGTGATATAGATGGCAGAAGAATTTGAAGGCTTGACTGTTGCTGAGTTAAAGGTACTACTGAAAGAACGCAGTCTTCCAGTTTCTGGTAAGAAATCCGAATTAATCGAGAGGTTGGTAAACGCTGAGGAAGTGGTAGAAGAATCCGATGAAATCGAAGCTCCAGTAGCTGAAGAGGACGTCCAAGAAGTTACCGTTGATGACGATTCTGATGACGATTCTGATGATGATTTTGATGATGAATCAGATGACGACTGGGATGATGATTGGGATGACGATGAAGACGAAGGTCATGTCGCAAAGCAAAAACCCGTATTGTCAGAAGACATGAAAGTCGCATTAGCGCTGCGGCTAGAGCAAAAGAAGAAAACTCCAGCATTCAAGAGAACCGAATGGTTCCGCTACAAGCGCTTGTCGAGATCGGGATGGCGAGCGCCGCACGGAATGGACAACAAGCAAAGAAGGAACTACAAGTATCGCAGTTCGCTGGTCAGAGTAGGACACGGAAAAGTAGCAGTTGCAAGAGGACTGCACCCATCCGGTTTCAAAGAAGTAATGGTTCACAACACCAACGATTTGGAACTTATTGACCCAGAGACAGAAGCGGCAAGAGTCGGCAAAACTGTTGGTGGTAGGAAGCGGGAACAAATCTATTCGCGCGCAGATGAGCTAGGTATAAGAGTACTCAATCGAAGGAGGGATGTTTGATGCAATTAACCAACCAAAAGAGGCTAGCAGCAAGGTTATTGAAGTGCGGTGTAAATCGAGTGTGGGTCAATCCAGACTATGTTGATCAAGTCGCATCGGCTGTTCAGACCGATGATATCAGAGAATTTATCGAAGAGGGCTGGATTCGAGCTAAGCCTGTCAAAGGTACATCAAGAGTCCGTGCAAGAATGCGCCAAGAGCAAAGGCGTAAAGGTCGCAGAAAAGGCCAAGGGAAGAGGGCCGGTTCGGCTAACGCACGAAATCCAAAGAAATCTCGTTGGATGCGCTCAATCCGAGCGCAACGAAGAATCCTGAAGGAATATCGCGAAGATGGGACCATACAAGCATCACAATATCGCCGATATTATCTCAAGGCTAAAGGTGGTTCATATCGGTCAATTGCTCACATGCGTTCACAAATGACGCTTGAGGGTGTTACGATTAAGGGAGGCGATGAGTGATGAATGGGACACGCAGAAGATCCGTGTTTAGGAGAAGACAATCGGGACAAACAGACTATCACAGAAGGCTCAAACTTCTACGTGGTAAAAAAGCCCGTGCTGTGGTGCGCGTATCCAATACAAGGGTTACCTGCCAAATGGTAAATTGGAACGCAGGCGGTGATATTGTTCTCGCCTCAGTTACCGGCGGCGACCTTTCGAAGAAGTATGACTGGCCGTCAGAATTCTCCCAAAAATCCGTTCCAGCATGCTATCTTGCAGGTTATGCACTTGGCAAAGAATCAATATCAAAAGGCTGCACTGACGCAGTTCTGGACATAGGTTTAGCCGGTAGCACACCTGGCGGCAGAGTATTTTCTGCCCTTAAGGGGATGATTGATGCAGGTATGGAAATACCACACAGCGAAGAAATATTTCCAGAAGATGACAGGATTAATGGTCAACACATCAATGACAAGATGGCGGCTGCTGTTGAAGCAACAAAGAACAAAATAGAGGGGGTATACTGATGAGCGAAGAACAAGTAGCAATGGCACCTGGGTTGATGCTAGCATTCAACCCGGAGGAATCCGAAGAGCCAACCGATGGAAGAAGAAGAGGCAAAGGTCAGGATGACCCTATCATGAATCTACGTTCATGGACTCCAAAGACACGTCTAGGTAATGCCGTTGCAGCCGGTCAAATAATTACCTTTGAACAAGCGTTAGCGAGCAAACTACCGATAAGAGAGGTTGAGGTTGTAGACGCGTTAATACCGAACCTTGAGGATGAAATAATCAAAGTAAACATGGTTCAACGCATGACTGACAGCGGCCGTCGTGTAAGGTTCAATGTCATGGCATGCGTTGGCAACAAAGATGGCTATGTCGGTCTTGGTATGGCCAAAGCAAAAGAAGTTTCACAAGCTATAAGGAAAGCAATCACCGCGGCAAAACTCAATATCATAAGCGTGCAGAGAGGCAACGGGTCATGGGAATCTTCTACTGGTCCGGGAACATCAGTGCCGTTCAAGATCAATGGTCGCTCAGCATCAACACGGGTTACATTGATGCCTGCTGCAAAGGGAAAGGGATTGGTAATCGGTGAAACCGGCAAGAAAGTTCTAGATTTAGCCGGAATTACTGACGTATTATCAAGAACCAAAGGCCAAACAAGAACAACGATTAATTATGCGGCTGCCACTTTCAATGCTCTAAAGAACCTAAACACAACTAGACTTTCTAACCAACAGAGAGAGAAGTTGTACATTAACCAAGGGAGGATGTTTGAATGAGTTGGATAGTCGTAAGAGTAAGAAGCAATGTCAATGTTGAGAGGTCTATTAGAGAGACTATGGACTATCTTAACCTTACCAAGGTAAATCACGCAGTCATCATACCCGAGAATGATCAATACCGTGGGATGTTGCAGAAAGCCAAAGATTACATCACTTGGGGAGAAGCATCCGAAGCAACCGTCGAGAAAATGCTCAGTGAACGCGGTAGAATGACAGGAGATTCGCCACTTACAGATGATGTTGTTAAAGACAACACCGACTTCAAGAATATCTCAGAGTTCGCCAAATCAGTAACTAGCGGCGACTCAACAGTGAAAGATGTTCCAGGGTTAAAGCGAGTGTTCAGACTACACCCGCCAAGAGGACCCAAAGGCTGGGGCGGGATCAAACGTTCGTTTGTTGTTGGTGGAGCTCTAGGTGCTCGAGGCGACGCAATCAACAATCTCGTTGAAAGGATGATTTGAGGTGATATAATGGGAATTAAAGCAAATAAGCACCGAGGAAGAAACCGCTATCACGGGCGCGGTAAAAAGGCTGGCCGTGGTGCCGGAAAGCGTGGTGGTCGCGGAAATGCGGGATTAAATAAGCATAGAGTTATGACCAGAATTAAGTATATGCCAAAGCATTGGGGAATGCACGGTTTCAATCGACATCCCTCGCTAAGAACGGTAAATACCACTGTAAACGTTGGTCAACTTGCAGAAATGGCAGGTGACAAAGATACTGTAAACTTAACAGAAATGGGTATTGATAAATTACTTGGCAGTGGAAAGATCACTAGAGCGATTACCGTTACCGTATCAGAAGCCAGTGCTAAGGCTGTGGAAAAAGTCGAAGCAGCTGGTGGTTCAATAGACTCTGATGGTGACGATGATTGGGGCGAATGGGAAGAAGAGTAAACATAAGGTGTGATAACAATGAGACATAAGCCAATACCATGGGCAATCGCATTAACCGGAGTGCTATACTTCGGTCTACTTATTTACTGGCAGTCTGATGAACTTTCAAGCGAGATAGCCGCTCAAAGAAATGCAGCACAGTTTGGATTAGTATTGTCAGTCATTTATGTTGCTTACCTCATGTGGTGTTTCAACAGAGAGTTACCTGAAGGGCTCAAAGATGCTCCGGTTGTCGGCCGTTATGGTAAACTAATGGGCTGGCTAGCGATTGCTGGCATCGCAGTCTGGTATGTAAGACCGGCAAAATGGGGCGGTTACGAAGATGGTGTGGGTTTTTACCTAGTAGGAATTTTATTGCTCGGATTTGGTGCGGCAGCGGCGTTGACATGTTTCATGTGGAGTGGCGATAAAAGCAGTCGTCTATACGCTCTGCATCGTTTCGTAGATGTATATCCAACAATAACCAAGCCGGAACGTCACGTTAGATTCAATGAAAAAATGTGGACTACTACTTTTGTCTTAATCATCTATTTCGCAATGACGAATGTTATGCTGTATGGTCTTTCTGGTCAAGCACTGGATTTATTCAGCGGATTTAGGTCGATCATGGCTGGTGCTTCTGGAACCATAATGCACTTGGGAATTGGACCGATTGTTACCGGCTCAATTATCATGCAATTATTCGCTGGAGCCAAGATAATTAGATTGGACTTATCGAATTCAGAAGACAAGGCAATGTATCAAGGTGTTCAGAAATTATTAGTTTTGATAATGATACCGATTGAAGCGATACCACAGACTTATGGTTTCTTAGACCCAATGGAATTTTTGATTGATTCTTATGGTATGGGTTGGGCTAACTTCGTCATTGTCGCACAGTTGTTCGCAGGTTCGTATCTTGTATTCCTACTTGACGAACTGGTCAGTAAATGGGGAATCGGCTCTGGTATGTCACTCTTCATCGCAGCAGGTGTGTCACAATCAACGTTCGTAGGAACCTTATCACCGCTACCTGTTACCAGCGGCCTAGGTTATTCAATGTCTAATCCGCCGTCAGGAACTTTACCAATGATCTTCTACATGTTCAGAGAAGCCACCAACTATGAAATGATTTCAAGCAATGGTTTTGAGACAATATTGCTTACCCACGTGAATCCATTAGCTGCATTATTCTCATCTGTCGTCGTATTCTTGGTTGTTGCCTATGCCGAATCAAGTAAGCTCGAGTTGCCGCTTACTCACGGTAAAGTTAGAGGCCATAGAGGTAAGTATCCAATTAGATTAGTTTACGCATCTAACATTCCAGTTATTCTGATGGCAGCATTATTGGCTAACATCAACATGTTTACGCTATTGTTCTGGAGCCATCCAACCCTTTCGCAAACACCGTTCTTGGGCCGAGAGGGTTATGGTTCGCTTTCAGAATATATCGGTACTTATGATCAGGGTCAAACCACCGCGTCAGGTGGTTTTGCATGGTATGCCAGTATGGTGAACGGTGTTAATGATTGGCTCTTGCCTCTGCTAAACCAACAAGGAGATATCTACGGCCATAGTCTGACGCAGATAATGGTCCACGTGATATTCTATGTAGTGCTAATGACTGTGGGCTCGATGGTATTTGCAAAGTTCTGGATCGATACAACAAATATGGGGACCAAGGACGTTGCGAAACAAATTGAGAGAACTGGTATGCAAATTCCCGGATTCCGTAA
>Ga0160422_10002173_pt1 | contig 12266 bp, 11 predicted proteins | sample Fk160mmetaG_FD_108192 | JGI IMG/M metagenome (GOLD analysis project Ga0160422, IMG submission 108192) | Marine microbial communities from the Central Pacific Ocean - Fk160115 60m metaG | ecosystem: Environmental > Aquatic > Marine > Oceanic > Photic zone | place: The Central Pacific Ocean...
ATGATTAGTAATATGATGCCAAAAAGAAATAAAAAAAGAAAAGTTTCTATATCTGAAGCAAAAAAAATATTGTTTGAATCTGAGGTTTCAAAACTAATTGATATGGATGAGGTTAAAGACGAAGCTATTAATAAAGCTGAAAATACAGGCATCATATTCATTGATGAGATTGATAAAATTAGCGGGAACTCCAGTAAATCAAGTGGTCCTGATGTGAGTAGAGAGGGAGTTCAAAGGGACTTGCTACCTATTGTTGAGGGAACATCTGTTACAACAAAATATGGTACAATATCAACTGATCATATATTATTTATAGCAGCAGGTGCTTTTCATCTATCAAAACCATCAGACTTGATTCCTGAGCTTCAAGGTAGGTTTCCAATAAGAGTTGAATTAGATACTCTAACACAAGCTGATTTCCTAAAGATACTTTCTGAGCCTAAGAACTCACTTACAAAACAGTATAAAGCATTAATAAAGTCAGAAAATGTTGAGATAGTTTTTAATGATGATGCTCTTGAAGAAATATCTCACAAGGCTTATATAATTAACTCAGAAATTGAAAATATCGGTGCTCGTAGGCTTCACACAGTAATGAGTAAACTTCTAAATGAAATATTATTCGATATTCCTGAAAAAATTGGTCCTAATGCTAAGATTGTAATTACAAAGAAGATGGTTGAAGAAAAGTTAAATTCAATAACTAAAAATAAGGACTTAAGCGAGTACATATTATAGTTTTAACTCCTTAGGGAATTTTTTATAAACAATTTTACCTTTATTCTCGGTAATTTTTGACCATTTAGCCTCCTTAAACTCAACCTTAATAATTCCTGTAGTAGGTATATTATAAATTCTCATATCAGTAAAATGATTTATTAATTCTGTCAAACCTGGATTATGACCAATTACCATAATATTATTAAAATTATTTTCAATTTTACTTATAATCTTTATTATCTCTGAATAGCTTGCGTGGTATAATTCATCAAGATAAGAAATTGAATTAAAATGAATTTTTTCAATGAAATACTTTGATGTTAATCTAGTTCTTATTGATGTACTCAAAATTAATTTATCAATTTTTTTTTCTTTCTCCCTGAGATAATTAGACATTAATTCACCATCAATATTACCTCTCTTATTGAGGGGTCTATCAAAATCAGATAGACTTGGATCTTTCCAACTTGATTTACAGTGTCTTACAATAATTAAATTTTTCATAAAATTATATCTTCAAATTTTAATTCTTCCATACATTTAAAATGCCCAGCTGGACATTTTGAAAGCCCTATTTTGGTACAAGGCCTGCATGAGAGTTTATTGTTCTGATATACATAAAAATTTGTTTTATATGGATAGAACCCAAGTAGAGGGTGTGTTGAACCATAAATTGATACAACTCTCTTATTTAATGCAGCGGCAATATGCATAAATCCAGTATCATTAGTATATACAACTTTAGACATACTAACAATAGAGGCTGAACCGCTAATTGATAGTTTTCCACATAAATTATAGATAGAGGCTCTCTTATTTAAAACTTTTTCTACCTCATCATTCTTCTTCTTAGTACTAAAGAATTTTTCAACTTCAAAAGATGTTGGTATATCCTCTTTCCCTCCAAGAAGAATAATTGGTTTATTTATCTTATCACATAACTCAATTATTTTTTTTACTGGTAATCTTTTAGTAAAATGTTTTGCCCCAATCACTAAAGCATAAAATTCATTCCTATGAGATTTTGGGAGGTTACTTCTTAAAATTTTTTCCTTTTCATCAACATATAGATCAAGACCTTGATCATCATCTTCAATTCCTAAATTTTTTAAAGTTTCAATATATGAAATTGTAATATGTTTAATTTTTAATTTTATCTTAGTATTTACATAAATCCATCTTCTTAAAAACTCCTTATTATAGGTATATGTCTTTTTAAATAATAGAAGTTTTAAGAATATTGACCTCAAGTTATTATGAAGGTCGATGACCAAATCATAATTTTCTTTTTTTAGATCCTTATAAGTCTCTAATAAATTATTTGAAAATTCAATAACCTTATCAACATTAATATTGTTATTATATATTGAACTATATATCTTTTTTGTCATGAAATGTATTTCTGAATTTGGATACTTTTTTTTGAGAAGTCTTGGGATTGGTGTAGTCAAGACAATGTCTCCTAATGAAGAAAACCTAATGATTAGAATTTTCAAAATATCAAATATTTACTTTTTATTATTAATAATTTATCCAATAATATCAATAAAATCTCAAAGTAAACCTGAAAGTACAATAAATCAAAAGAATAGAATTGAGTTTGAGGTTGATTACTTAGATAGAAATTATTTTGTAAGCTCAAACAATGAGACTATGATTCTTATTAGAGATTATGAAACAGGTAAGGAAATAAAATGGAATATATCGATATTTGATAAAGACTTATCACTTAAAAAAGATACATCAGTAAATTTAGATAGATCTTTAGAACTTTATAAGATTATTCCTGTAGAGAAATATTATTATTTACTATTTAAAAAGAATTATTCTAATGATAAAATTTATACTTTAATAAGATATGATATTAATGAAAATAATATTCTTAAACAGGATATAAACCTACCTCTTAGTCTTGAAATAGTAGATATCCTTATTTATGACAACAAATTAGTTTTTTACAGTAATACCAGAAATAATAAAAATTTAATTAGTATTTACAACCTCAACTCATATCAATTAAATAATATATATGAGTATTTATATTATGAAAGTGAAATAATAAAACTAGAAAGATTTGATGAAGATAATTTTTTGGTTTTAGTATCCGAGAGGCAAAATAATCTTAAAACTCTTGAGAGACGTATTTATAACCTTAATGGAGAGAAAAAAAATACTATTAAAAGTCGTTCAGATAATTATTCTTTACTAAACTCAAAAAAATACCTTACAGAAGATTATTTATTATCTATTTCTTTAATTGCAGAAAAAAACTCAAATGAATCTGAGGGAATACAAGTAGAAAAAATAACTGGAATCGAAGATGATGTTAAATCAATAAATTTTTTAAAAATAAATGGTTTCAAAGACTCAATTTCAATAATAGATAAAGGACTTAATAAAAAATTAAAATCTAAAAAAATAAAAAATATCAGGCTAGGATATGAGTTTTTTATAGATTCTGTTTTTAAAAAAGACAATACTTTTTATGTATCAATTGAAACTATTAAACCAAACTTTAATAATGACGGATTTAGTAATTATTCATATATGCCATTTTATAATACATATTCTGGAACTTATGATAGAAAAGTTAATCCTAATTTTGGAGGTTACTCCCATGAGATTGGTGTATTGATTAGATTTGATTCAAATTTAGATTCTATATCAATCAACGCGTTTGAAACTAATAAATTTGAGACTTTTTATAAAAAACCATACTATCAATACTTTATAAGTGATGATAAGATTATAAATTTTTATGTAAATAAGGGAAAAGTGTTTATTTCAACATTTCATCTTAATACAAGAAAATCCATAAGAAATAATGTAAGTATTTATCCCAAAAATGAAGATAACATTGTAATTAAGACAGAGACAAATCCTGAGGGCACAAGACACTGGTTTAACAATAACTATATAACATATGGTATTCAAAAGCTAAAACTTAAAAATGGTAAGAATAAAAGAGTTTTTTTTATTACAAAATTTGAAATTATTCCATAGATTAAATTTTTATCCAAAATGAAATTATATTTGTTAATAAATGACCAAAAAATCTATATTGTTTAATAATAAAAGATTAGAAATAACAATTAATAGACTTTGTCAACAATTAATAGAAAATCATAAAACTTTCAAAAATACAGTTTTAATTGGCTTACAGCCAAGAGGAGTATATTTTTTAAATAGAATAAAAAAAAATCTCGAAAAAAATTTAAAAAAAGAAATAAGAACAGGTTATTTAGATACGACGTTTTATAGAGATGATTTTAGATCAGGAGATATTCCGACTGCAAAAGAAACTTCAATACCATTTATTGTAGATGATAAAGATGTAATAATAATTGATGATGTTTTATTTACAGGAAGAACAGTCCGTTCTGCTATGGAAGGAATTATGAATTTTGGTAGACCAAAAAAAATTGAATTATTAGTATTAGTTGATAGAAAATTTAGTAGGGATGTTCCTATTGAACCATCTTACTGTGGTCTAAAAATTAATACAATTACATCAGATAGAATTGAAGTTAATCTTACTGAGCAAGGATTTAAAGAAGATAATATAATGATTGAAAATAATGAATAAACTAATTTCTAAAGATTTATTAGGTATAAAAGATTTATCTTTAGAAGAAATAGAGCTAATTTTTGATACTGCATCAAAATTTAAGGAGGTTCTATCAAGACCTATCAAAAAAGTACCCACATTAAGACATCTTACAATTGCTAATGTCTTCTTTGAAAATAGCACTAGAACTAAATTATCATTTGAGCTTGCAGAAAAAAGATTATCAGCAGATATAATTAATTTCTCATCGTCTGTAAGTTCCGTAAATAAAGGAGAGACATTACTTGATACTATAAATAATATATTAGTAATGAAAGTTGATATGTTAGTTATGAGACATCCAAACCCTGGTGCTCCACACTTCATTGCTAATAACATTGAAGCTTCTGTAATTAATGCTGGAGATGGAATTCATGAACATCCGACTCAAGCACTACTTGATTCCTACTCTATCAAGGAAAAATTAGGGGGATTAAAAAATAAAAAAGTAGCAATAATTGGTGATATTTCTCATTCCCGTGTTGCATTATCAAATATATATGCATTAAAAAAGCTTGGCGCAAAAGTTATGGTTTGTGGTCCCACCACATTAATTCCAAAATATATAAAAGATCTTGGAATCAGAGTTGAAAATAATATTAAAAATGCTTTAAAATGGTGTGATGTTGCCAATGTTCTTAGAATTCAACTTGAAAGACAAAATGCAAAATACTTCCCCTCTCTCAGAGAGTATAGTCTTTATTTTGGTATTAATAAGAAACTATTAGATGAAATTAATAAAGATATTATCATTATGCACCCTGGTCCAATCAACAGAGGGATTGAGATTAATAGTGATGTTGCTGATTCTAGAAACTCTATAATTTTAGATCAAGTTCAAAATGGTGTTGCAATAAGAATGGCAGTGATGTATTTATTATCCTTGAATAAAAATTGATTTTATTATTTTATTTAAAATTTGAAGAATAGAAAGTTTTTATAACTATTAACTTCTAATAACGTATAAGTTATTAATTAACCTATAATGAGAATTTTTATAATTTTACTTTTAATCATTCCTCAAATTCTATTTTCACAAGGCAGAGGACAGTGGTCAGGTACTAGTAGCTCTTCAAATTTTCAAATATCAATGAGTGTAAAGGGTAAACTAGTTGATTCAGAAAACAAAGAGGGTCTATCTTTTGCTACCATCTCAATTAAAACGATTGACTCAATTCTAGTCTCCGGAGGTATTTCTGATGAAAATGGCAAATTCAAAATTGATATTGACTTTAGAAAAATGATTTCTAAAGTACGTGAAGAAAGAACAAATAATTCAAATGGACAAAGACTAGGTATGGATTTATTTGCTGAAATTGATTACTTGGGTTATAATTCTAGAAAAATTAAGATACCATTTACAAGAGAAAATAGAGAAGTCGATTTAAAAGAGATATTAATAACATCAAATACTACCAATCTTGAAGAAGTTACAGTTAGAGCAGAAAGAAGTAGCCTTGAATTAAAACTTGACAAAAGAGTATTTAATGTTGGCAAAGATCTTAGTAATAAAGGTGGAACAGCAGAAGAAATTCTTGAAAATATACCATCAATTGATTTAGATATAGAAGGTAATATAAGTTTAAGAGGATCTCAAAGTGTTAGAATATTAATTGATGGAAAACCTGCAAGCATGATGGGCTTTGATGGTCCCAATGCATTCAAACAGTTACAGGGAAATGAAATAGATAAAGTTGAGATAATAACTAACCCATCATCTAGATATAGCGCAGAAGGATCTTCTGGAATTCTCAATATAATATTAAAAAAAGAAAGGCTTAAAGGCTTGAATGGATCAATCAATATAAATACTGGCGTTCCATCTCAAAACGGTATATCAACCAACTTTAATTATAGAAAATCAAAATTCTCAATATTTGCTTCATTAAATACAAACCAAAGAACTACCAAGGGAGGTGGATTTAGTAATTCCGATTACTTCCTTAGTGACACGACCTATTCCTCTTTCGCAGACAGAGACAGAACCAGTAATAGTTTATCATACGGCGGAAGAGTGGGAATTTCTTATTTTCCAAATAGAAAAAATATATTTTCATTTTCATTAGGTACAAGATTTAGTAATAGAGACGGAGATGAAATTAATAAATACATTGATTATGATAGTAAATCTAATGAAATTCAAAGAATAGAAAGGATAGAATCTTCTGTAGATGATAGTGAAAATTTAAGTTATAGTTTTTCATACACTAAAAACTTTGAGAAAAAAGGACAAAATCTTAAGCTTGATTTTTCTTGGAGTGATAACATTTCAAAAAATACTGGTGATTACAAAGAGAGTGTTAGAGATCTTGTACAGGATTCCAGATCAGATGGCAATAGATATGACCAAAGTATTAGAGTTGATTATACCCATCCAATTAATGATAACAACGGTAAAATTGAACTCGGTTATAAAAGAGATTATGACAAGATGTCTAATAACTATAATGCTGGTCAGTGGTTCGGCTCAAATTATAGAACAATTCTTTCTAATGTTTATGATTATTATCAAGATGTCAATGCATTTTATGTTCAAGCCGGCAACAAAACTGGTAAATTTTCTTACCAGCTCGGTATAAGATATGAAGACACCGACTTTTTTGCCATTATGGAAGAAGATAATGAAGAACAAGCTCTAAAATATTCAAATTGGTTCCCATCTGCATTTTTCACTTATGAGCTTTCTGATAATACATCTTTCCAACTAAGTTATAGTAATAGATTAAGAAGACCTAGATTCTGGGATTTAAATCCTTTCTGGGGTTTGAGTGACGGAAGATTTAATTGGGAAGGAAACCCTTTCTTAGAACCAGAATTAACAGATTCATATGAACTTGGATTTTTAAAAGAATTTAAATCAGGCAACATCTATATAGGAACTTATTATAGATATACTAAGGATGAAATTGAAAGAATTTTTGATGTGAATGACTCTGGTTACTCTGTTTTCAAACCTGTAAATCTAGGATTTACTAATGCTTACGGAATTGAGATGAACGGTTCTGTTGACTTTACAAAATGGCTTAAAACAACAGGATCCTTCAATTTTTTCAAATCTGAAACTGATGGTCAATTCAAAAATCAAAATTTTTATTCCAGCTCATATAGTTGGAGGACAAGATTAAGTAATAATATAAAAATGTTTGATAATAAGCTTGAGGGACAAATTACTTTTGATTATAGAGGACCATCCGAGTCACCTCAAGGAAAAAATTTGTCTTCTTATGGCATCGATCTAAGTTTATCCAAGGATATTTTTAAGAATAAAAAAGGTACTATAAGCTTGACGGTTAGAGATTTAACAAAATCAAGATTAAGAAGATACGAGAGAGGTGGTAAAGAAACAGATAATTTCTTCACTGTTGGCGAATTTGCTTGGAGAAGAACACAAGAATTTAGATTATCTATTCAATATAGAATTAATCAAAAGAAAAGAAGAGCAGGAAATAGGAATTTTAATCCATCCGATTTTCAAGGTGGTGATGCGATTTTTGGAAATTAGTAATAAAAAAAATAATTTTATACGATAACAGTATAAAATTGTATTTATCATCTCTACAAAAATTTATCCTTTTTAAAATTAAATCCAATATATCTATTGAAAGTCTTGAACTTAATTCTGACGAGATTAAAAGATTTATAACAAAACAAAATAACACTAAAAATAATTTGGATATAATCAACTCATCAATAGATGATTTATTGAATTATAAAAAGAAGAAAGAGAAGGAATTTATCTCAAAACCAATTTCAGATTATGGTGTTATCGAATTAGATTCAGAATCTCATGCTCATATTTATTTTTATGAGCCAGTAGTTAGTTTTTTTAAAATAAAACCAAAAAAAAAATTTATAAAAACTGAAAATTATATATTCCATAATAAAAGTGAGGAAAGAAAAAACTTTGAGATTTTAAAAAGGAAGTATGAAAGAAAAGATGGAAATCATAGAAGAGGTAAAATAAGAGGTGAGTGTAAATTTTTAAAAAAAGCAAAAGCTTCTGTTAGTAGATCCTTTTCAACCCTAGTTAAAAAAAAAATACTTAGAAAAATATCAATTATAAATTATGAAAATAAGGAAATTGGTATTGGATTTAATATAACAGAATTAGGTTTAAAAATAATGGATGAAAAAAAATAAAGCACTCAGTTTTTCTATTTATTTATTATCTCTATTATTAATTTCTTGTAGTATAGAAAAAAAAATAGAATCACCTAGAATAAAATCATATCTAAAAATCGTATCTCCAAATTCAAATGAAATAATAAGAAGGAATGACTCAATAAGGATAAATATTATATCGGATTCAAAAGAAAAATCAATTAAAGAATCGACTTTATTATTGAATAAGGATACATTCCATTTCAAAAATAGAATTAATATTAGTACAAATAATTTATTGAGATATGGTAGATATAATTTAAAAATTAAAACTCTTTTTAACGATGGTTCAGAAGAAAATAAGAGTAAAAATATTTTTTTGTACCCTAATCAGAAACCAACAGAGTTAGATTATGAAATAATAAAAATTATAACTCATGACCCTAATACTTATACACAGGGACTCCTAATTGATGATAACAAATATTTAATTGAAAGTTCAGGACAATACGGTAAATCATTCATTAAAAAAGTTGATATGGAATCGAATATAATAATTAATAAGTTGATGATTGATAAAAAATTATTCGCAGAAGGGATTACGCTATATGGAGATAAATTATACATGTTAACATGGAAAAGTAATAAAGGATTAATTTTAGATAAGAATACATTAGAATTAATTGGTGAATTCAATTACTCAACTGAGGGATGGGGACTTACAACTATCGATGAAAATTTAGTAATGAGTGATGGTACAGAGAAACTATTTTTTATTGATCCTAAATCTTTTAAAATAAATAAACTCATAGAAGTATATGATAATAATGGTAAAGTTGAAAATATAAATGAAATGGAGTATATCAACGATAAGATATATGCTAACATTTACGGTAAAGATATTATTGTTATTATTAATCATAGGACTGGAGAGGTTGAGAATATCATAAACCTGGAAGGATTATTAAATAGAGAAAACTATAACACTAATATTGACGTTATGAACGGTATTGCTTATAATTTAAAAAATAAATCTATTTTAGTAACTGGAAAGTGGTGGCCCAGTATGTTCGAAATTAAAATAAAAGAAAAATGAATCTAAATGAAATAACAAAAAAAGTAGATGAGTTAGCTCAAAAATCTCCTGGTGATATGGAATCAATAGTAAAGTTTGTATTTGATGATGGGTGTGTAAGAGTTGATGACACAGTAAATCCTCCTGAAGTAAGTAATAAAAATGAGGATGCTCATTGCACGATTACACTTAGTAATGAAACTTTTACTAAGTTATTAGATAAAGAGACTAGCTCAATGAATGCATTTATGTCTGGTAAAATGAAAATTGATGGGGATATGACTGTAGCTATGAAATTATCCTCAATTTTTGGATAGTTCAATTAGTGCGCATGAGAAGACTCGAACTTCCACGACTAATATTAGTCACTAGGCCCTCAACCTAGCGCGTCTACCAATTCCGCCACATGCGCAAGTATTATTGTTTTCTTTTTGTCCAGATTTCATATTTAGGATCTCCTTTTGAACTAAATCCTTTATGATGCCAATCTCCTTCCTTTATTTCATAATCAAACACTAAAGACTTTCCAACCGTTTTAGAATCTCTTGAGAAAAATTCAATATTTTCAACATATTTTCCATCTAATAAAGTATATGTACCACCCCCTGTACCATAGAACCCTTTCTTTGAAGTATCATAAGCAATCCACTGAAACCTACCTCCTGCAAGCATTTTCAATGTCTTCCTTGGCCTATTTACATCTCTCATTCTCATCTCTCCTCTCCTCTCAATACCACTCATTAACCAAGACCCATTTAAATTATCATCCTGATTATAGTTACTGATGTTAGGTAAATATTTAATATTATTGATTTTTAAATAAACAACATCTACTTCTTCATCACCATCTTCAAAAACTTCATTAAAAAAAGTAAAATCGGTATAGTAAATAGTATCTCCTACACTCGAAGAATCATTAGAATTAAATTCTAAAACTTCATAGTATCCTTTATTATCTATAAAATAAAGTCCCCCATATGCACTTATGAATGTATTATCTTCAATATTATATTTAGAAACTGCAAAATAGTCATCAGAATAAATTCTTACTTCTTGAACATCATCATTTTTACTGATCCATGATGGAACTGATATAGCATCTTTTTGAGTGCTTAAAAAATTGAAAATAAAAAGAAATAGAAAATTAAGCATTATCATTTAACATTACAGGCATAACAAGCATTGTAATATCTTCCTCATCCCTTATTTCTTCAGGAATAATTAGTCCTGCTTTGTTTGGTTCAGATAGTTTAAATGATATCTTTTCTGAATTTAAGTTTGAAAGCATTTCAATTAAAAATTTAGCATTAAAACCAATTTCAATATCTTCACCATCATGTTCACAAGAAATCCTTTCATTGGCTTCATTTGAAAAATCTAAATCTTCAGCAGAAATTAATATTTCAGAACCCGAAATTTTTAATCTAACTTGGTTAGTTGTCTTATTTGCATATATAGATATTCTTTTTAAAGAACTTAAAATATCAGATTTAACTAACGTTATTATGTTTGAATTATCGCTGGGAATAACATTTTCATAATCTGGATATCTTTCATCGATAAGTCTACATACCATCTTTACATTTTCATAAGAGAAAAAAGCATTCGCAGCATTAAACTCTAATTTTATTTCTGATGCTTTTTCTGTTGGTAATATTGATTTTAAAAGATTCAAAGACTTTCTTGGTAATATCATGTCATGTTCTACCTCATCCCCTTTAACATCATTTCTAATATATTTTACAAGTCTATGTCCATCAGTTGAAACAAATGAACATGATTGAGAGGAAAGTTTAAAAAAAACTCCAGTCATTGCCGGTCTCAATTCATCAGTACTTGTGGAAAATATAGTATTAGATATAGCAGAATTAAGAACATTTGAATCTAAAACTGATGAATATCCATCGTTAACTTCAGGTACCTTTGGGAAATCAGCAGAATTTTCACCAGCAAGTTTATATCTACCATTATCTGAATTGATTTCAATATTATAATTTTGTTCATCAATAGAAAAAGTTACTGGCTGCTCAGGTAGATTCTTAAGGGTTTCTATTAAAATTTTAGCCGGTATAGCTACACTTCCATCTTCTTTAGATTCTACTTGAAGTTCAACCAAAACAGATGTTTGAAGATCAGATGCGGTGATTAATAAATTTCCATTTTGAATCTCAAAAAGAACATTTTCAAGAATTGGTACTACTGGATTAGAGGTTATAACACCACTAATTGAATTAAGATTTTTTAAAAGATAAGTTGATGATACAATAAAATTCATTAACGAATAGTTTTTATGTGAGAGTAAATTTATAAATAATTATTAATCTTCCTCAGTAAAATCAAGAGTTTTAGTATTATCTAAATCGGATTCCTCCTCATCCTCTAAAATTATATTTTTTCTCTTAAAAGCAGGGATAGCTAATTTTTGTTCATAAGATTCATCTTTATAATTCTTGTTCTGGTGATTATTAATTCTTTCTTTTCTCTTTGAGACATAATAATTCTTTTTATTTGAATCATCATTATCACCTTGATCGAATACATCTAATTCTTCAATAATTACATCTTCTGACTTATCATTAGTTGATATAATATTCTCTGATTCAAATGTATCTTCATATTCTTTATAATCATCATTTATATCGTGAATTACCTCTTCATTCTTTTCTTTAACTTTATCAGATTGAATAAATTCTATATTGTTATCTTCAAATAAGTTTATCTGACTTTCCTCATTTTTTTCATCATTAGTAATTTCTTGATTGA
>Ga0160422_10002177_pt1 | contig 12258 bp, 5 predicted proteins | sample Fk160mmetaG_FD_108192 | JGI IMG/M metagenome (GOLD analysis project Ga0160422, IMG submission 108192) | Marine microbial communities from the Central Pacific Ocean - Fk160115 60m metaG | ecosystem: Environmental > Aquatic > Marine > Oceanic > Photic zone | place: The Central Pacific Ocean...
AGGCACGGTGGAGGTGGCGGCGGACGGGGCGGCGGCGGCGTCGAGAGCGGCGGAGATCTTGATCGCCTCTCGCGCCGCCAGCGCCCGGACGCTTCGGTGGATGCTGACCGCGGTTGGGAACGCACATCGCTCCGACACGAGATCTCCGATGTAGTTGATGCCCTGCACCAGTGCGTCAGTGTCGGACGAGTACCGTTTGCAGTGCTTGCCCAGGCACTCCTGGACGGCGTGCAGCACGCCGAACGCGTCTTCACTGTTTCGTGAGCACAGCGACGCGAACCGAGCCTCGACCGCGGTCGGACGCAGCGTCGTCACAACGACTCGCGGAGCAAAGCGCGTGTCGCGATTCTCGAGCCACCGTGGCTGCGCTTTCATGGCACTCCGCTGCAGCGAGCCCGGCGCGATCTGCCGCACCGCGGCAAGTGTCAGCGGCATCGTCGTCATGCCCTGGCTCTGGAACTGCGCCGACTCGAGAAACTGCTTTGCGCCTTCGGTGCTGACGACGCGGCTCTCGAGGCAAGGCTTCAGCGTGCGCGACATGACGGCGATGTGCAGCTCCCGCTCCGATGCGACGAAGACGGCGGCGTACTCGACGTGTTCCTTGCCCAGGCCGACGACGGCGACGGGCAGCACGCAACCACCTTGCGGGGTGTCGATCGCCGCGCCGTCGCGAAAGAGCCCGGAGAGCAGGCGCTCGCAGTCGACCGCTTCCCGCGTTGTCTGCTCCGCGAGCGAGCGTCGTCGCCCAAGAGGGTCGAGCATGAAGAACTCCACGTCGACCTTGTCGCTCCCCCGCACAACCACGACGCGCCGGTGGTCCGCGCCGTGCGCAAGCTCCTCCGCCTCGCGCGCCTCCTCCTTTGCGAGCGTGCGCGTCAGCTGCCGCACCTTCTCGTCCACTTGGTCCCGCGCGCGCTTCGCCTCGTCGGCCATCACCGTCGCACGCACAAACTTCTCCTGACTGTTTTGGTACGCGGTGAGGAGCGTGCGCATCGGTTCCAATCGAATGTCGGGCGCGAGCGCAGACGCCCGCGAGTCGCTGCCCGCATCGCCGTCCTGAGCGGCCCACGACTCCTTCACCAAGTCGAGCGCGTGGAAGATCTTGACGGCTTCGAGCGGATTGGGCTCCAGTTCGTGCGTTGCTTTTGCCCCCTCAGGCGTGAAAGCCCAGGCGCTCACCTCTGCATACCAGTCGAGCACCTTTGTCGTATTCTTGTGGTACCACGCGGCGTTGTCCAACAGCTTGTCGTTGGACAGCGACGCCGTCGCTGTCCAGCACTCTCCGCAGACGTAGTAGGGCTTTTCGCGGCACAGATAGCACGCCCATCGCACGAATTGACCATCGCAGTCTGCCCCGCAGTAGCGCACGTCGCAGCCGCCACGCACCGTCGTCTTGAACGGCCGCATCCGGTGCCCCGCCGGGCACACGTACTTTGGCTCGTTCGCCCGTGCGTCTCCGTGGCAGCTGAGGTACGCCGCGCGAAGGTTGTGGTCGATGCGCATGAGCTGTGCGTACAGGACGTTGTACTCCTTCTTCGCGTCGGCGGGGCAGCGCAGGTCGACGACCCGCGCGTCGCCGAGCCCTTCTACGTTGAAAACGCCCGCGTCGGTCATCCCCCTGGCGCGCAGGTCCGGCATGTGACGCTCGAGCACCGCGAGGTCGCCCGCGGCCAGCGTCAGCGTGGTCTCGCCCCGTACCGCGCGGACGAGCAGCCCAGTGACGTCGTCGAGCAGCCTGCGGCATGATTGCACCGCCGCCTCCTCAAACCCCAGCTCGAGAAACGCCGCGTGCACATGAGCTGGGATGTCCTCCGCGATTTTGAAGCGGTCCGCATCCTCGCAGAGCGGCGACACGTGCTTGTGCATCTCCGCCACAGCGTCGGTGATGTCTCCGTGCACGCAGCAGGCGACGGCGTTTCGCACCGCACTCGCAACGCGCTTCTTCTTCTCGGCGGCCTCGACCGACGGCACCTCCTCGAGCGCTCGCTCCAAGACGGAGCGCTCTGCGCGGCCCATGGTGTTGTGGTTCATGTCAGCCTCGATGCTCTTGCGCTCTGCGTCGGTGAGCGGTCGGTGGCTGCGGGCGCGCTCCGTAAGCTCCCGCGCAAGCTGGTCGACGATGACCCTCCGCTGCGCCTTCGAGGCGGTCAGAGCCTTCTTCTTCTCCTTCACGTCGCGGGGCGTGGAGCGCACCATGCGAGACGGAGATGTTCACGGGCGTCGCGGGCTGCCCGTCTCGGTCGCAAGCCGTGGTGCTCCATCCGCACGCCGCGGGCCTATGTGGACGCAACACGGCTCTTTTTAAGGGCGGGCGAGCGAGATCACACATCTCGCGTGGCCAGAGCGACCTCGTGGCACGTCTGCAACGGCATGCAAAAAGAGCCGTGTTGCATTCGGAATGCTCCGTCGGCGTCGGTCGTCGCTGGGAGCGTCCAGCGGAGCGCTAACGAAGGGGTGGGGACGCAGACCCGGTTGCCGTCGAGTCTGGACAGCATGCCGCGCGCCAACATCGACCGCGCTTGGCTGCAGAACATGGAGAGGCATGCGGGTCGGGCGGGGTTTTTTTCGCTCCTCGGCCGCGGAACGGCTTGGCCCAAAGTGTTGCGCTCCATCTTTGCAAAGATCGGCGTGGCGGAAGACTGCGCTGTCGAGGGCGCCGACGACTTCACAATGCTGTCGCTGGTCGCTCTTGCGACCGATCTGTCACAACGGCATCTCGTGAACGCCGCAAAACGCAAGAAGAGCGCACTTTTGAACGGCATGTTTGTCTCCGAGGTGGACGACATGGTGCGGCAGCTGACGCGCGCGCGGTCGTTGCTGCCGCTCGACGAGCGGGCGGCCGTCGAAGCGGCGGCACCGCTGGGAAAAATGGCCGAGTGGGCGAAGACGGCGATGGGTGCGCACCACCTCGTGCTCCGCGACCTGCGCGCCCGCGATCCCGAAAGCTGGGGCGACGCTGCGCTCGGCGCAAAGAAGGCAGCGGAATCGACGAAGACGGTCCTGGTAGACCTCGTCGCGGCGTTCGACGACGGCTCGTGGTCGAGCCCGTTTGATCTCACGAAGGCTCGCATCGAGCGCCGCTTCGAGTACGGCGTGAAGGCGGCCTACTTTCTAAGCAACGAGCTGTCCGCGTGCGACAAGCTGCAAGAGGCGCGCGTGTCCCGAGCGGCGAAGCGGGCGCGTCGACACATTGAGCGATACTGCGGCGACGGCGACTACGAACCGCTGGCGGACGGCTTTGCGTTGCTCGACGCCGACGCCTTCTCCCACATCGTGCAGTTCCTCGACGTGTCGTCGTCGGCGGCGTTGGTGTGCTGCTGCCGCGACTTTTCGGGGCGCGACTGGCCGGATCTGGCGTTGCGCGCGACGCCCATCGGCCGGCTGCTCGTCTCCACCCTGCCGCAGTTTCGCATCCGCCGCATCCCCGGGCCGTGCCCCGACCTGCGCGACGGCCGCCGCCGCCGACGCGAAATGGCGCCGGCGATGCCGCACTGCGTCATCCCGTCGGTCGACGCGCAGGGTCGGCGCGTGCTCACCGACTACGTGTGCAGCGAGCGCAGCGTGTCGATCATCGTCGACTTTGGGGTGCGCCGCCCCCGTTCGGTGCCGCTTCGCGACGGCCTCCGTGACGTCGACAACACGACCGACCAGCCCGATCGCCTGACGCCCTGCGAGGACCAGCCCGGGCTCGGCACTCGGCCGAAGGACCACGCAAGCCGCATCGGTCCTTGGCCCGACGTCCCCCGCGAAGATCTGCTCCGCCACGACCACTTCTTTCGCGTCAACTGGGCAGCAGCGGATGGCCCCCGCGAGGCGCTCGACCCGGCGGTGTCGTTTGAGCGCGTGCCGTGGTCGGCCTACTTTCTTCGCGCGCCGAAAATGTCCCTGTTCCTCGCCGACGGGGAGTCGCTGCGGGAGCTTGCGCCGGCGGCCGCGACCCACGACGGGTCGGGAGTGCGCCGGCCGCTCCTCAGCTCGTGGCGTGCGGGGGTCCAGGTCGGCACGTTTTCGACGCGCCGAACTGTCCTTTGCGGAAGCGACGACAAGTGCAAACCCTACATCGAGATGCTGCCGGCGCGCACGACTGCCCACGTGTTGGCGACGACGGGCGGCGAGGGCCGCCGCCGCGTGGACGCCGAGGGCGTGGTCCGTGGTCCCGCCCACCGTCCAAAGACCCTGCGGCTCGGCGTGCGCATCGAGGGTGCGTTGCGGCCGCCGCGCGACGCGGCGTCGCGGAGCGCACATCGCTCCAGCAGGACGTACACGACGACCATCTACAGCGACCCGTTCGTCACGGTGGAGCAGAAGCGCTCGCTGCGCAGCGCGACGAAGCGCGGCCTCGCCGCGTGCGCGGCTGCGGGCGTGTGAAAGAGGGGCAGGGCGAGGGCGGCAGAAGAGCGAGCGTGTGCAAACGATGAAACGATGAACCGACATTCTTACATGCCCCGTGCCCGCCAACCCCGCCAACCCCCTTGTCCCAGCGTCGCCCCCCTCCTCCGCCGCGACGCTCGACGCCCTAGGCCGCCCGGCGGCCCGGGCGCAGGTCGCCCGGACGCAGCGACAGCAGCTTCAGGTGTCCGCCGGCGCCGACGCCGGCGCCACCGCTGCCGGCCGCGCTCGCGAGCAGCGGACGCAGCTCGGCGCCGACCGGCTTGCCGCCGGGCGCGCCGGGGATGGCGGCGCTGAGCCCCGCACGCGCGCGCACCGTCGCGTCGTCCTCGTCGGCGTTGAGGTCGTCAAAGGGCACGAGCGGGTCGACGCCGTACTCGCTCACGCGCAGCAGCGCCGCGATGGCGAGCGCCGCCGGACCGACGTAGAAGCCCGCGCCAAACCAGAAGAGCAGGCTCACGGCGGTGCCGAGCTCGATGATCCACCACGACGGCGAGCTCGCACAGGTCCAGCACGCGACGCAGTAGAGCGTGGAGCGCTTCGTATTCGTCTCGGGCTGCGGCACCGCGTGGCAGGCGTGGCACGCGAACGCCGCCAGGCCGCGCTCGCCCGGAATCCCGTGGTCGCAAAAGGGCAGGCAGTCCTGGAAGGCGTAGTTCATCTTCCGCACGCGGTCGCGGTAGAGGATGGCGTTGTGGATGATCCAGACGAGCAGCAGCGGCAGCCCCTGCGAGAAGAGGACGAGGAAGATGCCCACGTAGAAGCCGCGGTCGACGCTCGACCAGTCCACCTCCTGCGCGATCACAAGGTGCCAGACCATCTCGATCGCCGCCGTGTTGAACGAGAGCACGGCGACGACGTACAGCACCTCCCGCGCGTAGACGCGGCGCCCGCGGTCAAAGCTCGGGAAGCACTCCTCGTTCGTCTCGTAGTCGTACGGCTTCGCCTTGTGCTTGCCGGGGTTGCGCGCGCGCGTCGACCACAGGCAGGGCCAGATGACCTGCGTGAGGCCGAGGCAGTCGTAGCGCGGGCAGCACTGGCTGAAGCCCGGCCAGGTGCGCAGGAACATCATGACCGCGCGCCACACGAGGAGGAGCGCCAGCGCGAAGAGGAAGGACTTCCACAGCGTGTCGCCGCGCTCGTTCCACGCGTCGCCGTGGTTGCGTAGCACGTAGTCGGGGAAGAGGAAGAGCTCCTCGGCGGTGAACGCCTCGGCGCGGCCGAGGACCGCGCCCCAGCGCACCTTGGTCGCGTTGTCGGCGTCGCGACCCGAGTGGTCGATCAGGCGCACCGTCACGTGGTTTTGCGGGCACGCCGCCGGCAGCAGCGCGTTGGACGAAAAGGAGCGAAAGTCGGGCTCCTCCGGATCGTCGGGCGGGAAGATGGAGTAGTACCGCGTCTGCGTGAACGGCTCGACCGTCATCTTCTGCCACGCCATGTCGGTGCGCTTCGAGGCCGGCACCAGGGTGTCGTTGACCGCGCAGCCGCCGCAACCGACGTAGATTTCAAAGTCGGAGAAGTTGTACGCGACGCCGGCGGCATCGACCTTGTCGCGGAAGACAATGTCAAAGTAGACGCGCCAGCCCGCGGGGCCCGCGTCGCCGATGGCCTCCGCGCGGCGCGGGTGCGACGAGTCGGCGTCGGCGAGCGGAATCTCGAGGCCGCCGCTGCCGCGCAGGTAGAGCACCTGCGAGAGCCGCAGGTCCACGTGCGACGGCGTGCAGCAGTTGTTGGCGCAAGTCGTCCCGCCGCCGTCGGTGTACGTCGGCACGTGGCCGAGCGCGAGCGCCGAGAGCATCGCGGCGCCGGCGAGCATGGCCGTCGTGGTGTGTGGGTGCACGCTGCCCGGCCGCTACGGGCAGCAAAGGTTATCAAAGCTACGCCCGGCTACGCTTCTCGCCGACGCCCGACGTGGACGGTGCGGGCGGCACGGGCGGGGCCGCCGTTTCCAGGATCTCAAGCTTCTCCTCCTTCGACTGCAGGTTCCACGCCTCGACCGTCTCGACCGAGAGCAGCGCGCCAAACCCGCGGACGCTGCGCGCGTCGGTGCCCACAAAGAGAGTCGGCAGCCGCATGTCGATCTCATCGCCGGGCAGGTCCTCGAGACCCCAGTAGGTGCTGATGAAGAGGCGGAGCGTTTCCAGCATGGCGCCGAATTGCATCAGGCGCGCCATGTAACGCTGCCAATTGCCGTCCGCGGCGAAGTAGCGCCAGAACGCGTGGGTCTCGAAGGCCCACGACGGAAGCCCCGACGGCGGCGGCGTCGCGAGGTGGGCCAAAAAGAGATTCCACTGCGTCGGCTCGCGCGTCAGCGTCGCCAGCAGCAGCATCGTGTTCGCAACGTACAACACGTCCCACGAGACGTCCGGGTGCACCTCGCACTGATCAAAGTCGCTCAGCCGGACACTCCCGGGCACGAGGAAGTTGCGCGCCGGGGAGAGTAGGAAGCGAGCCTTCGCCGTGGCGTTGCAGAGCATGTTTTCCAGCTTTGTGTCGACGTGCAGAAAGTGCGCCTTTGCGGCCTTTACGTGCATCAGCGAGATCTCGGCCCAGAGCTCGGCCGGCGCGTCGCCCTCGTGCGCCACGTACTCCGCGACGAGGTTGCTCAGGTCCGACGTGAAGTGCTCCATGACCCAGAAGACCTGGCCCGCGTCGTCAGACGGCGGCGCGTTCGTCACCCTGCGCTGGAGGAAGCGCGCCGGATCGAAGCCGGCGCCCGTTTCGGTCTCCCGACAGGGCCGATGATCACGCCGCGGGCGCAGCGCGTCGCGCGGCACAAACTCCTCTGCGGAGTGCGAATACTCGACGAGCTGTACGTAATCGCGGAATCGCCCGGCCAGGTAGATTTTGGGACCAAAGCCGTGCTGCATGGCGTAGGCGGACATGAGGTACTCGATTGCAAACTTCAGCGCTTCGGTGTCGCGCATGCGCGTCGTTGCACGCGTCTGGCCGTTTGCGAGGTACTGCGCTCCTTCCGGCGCCAACATCTGCACCCGCAACGCCACGACCGCTGGAATGTCCTCCGCGCCAAACACCTCGGCCCACTGCGTGAGGACCGAGGCGCGCGACGGCGCCTTGAGCGCCTTCTGCGACACCTCTGACAGGTAGTGCGTCACGCCGTGCGGCTCGTCCGTGCGCGCCGTCTTCTCCTTCAAGCCCACGCACCAAACCGTGTTGAACGTGCCAGTGCCCATGGGCGTCTTGGCGCCGCGTTCGGTGCGGCGCAGCAGCTCCGCCGTGACGTCGGACCAGAAACGCGGCGCGCCAATCCAGTACGCGACGTCGTACTTGCCAGAGCTTCCCTTTGGCCGGCGGAAGTAGGGCAACATCATCGTGACGCCCGTCGGGTCGTAGACGAAGACGCCCGACATGAGCTTCCTGTCGGGATAGGCGGCGCGTCGCTCCGCTCGCATCGCCAAGCGCTTCTCTTCCATCGCCAAGAATGCGTCGTCGCTCGGCGTGGCTTGCCCCGCCTTGCGGGCGGCCATGAACGCCTCCACCCACTCTCTGTTGAGCCTCTCGGATTCGAGCTCGAGCACCGCGTCGTTGCCGAGCACGGGCTGGGCGTCGCGCAGGAACTTGTGCATGCGCTCCTTGTTGAACTCCTGGTTTGGGTGCCGGTCGGCAAAGAATTCACCAAAGGCGCTGGCGGCCACCACCGTCGTCAGCTCCGCCGGCAGGCGCTCCGCGGCGTCGCTGCCCGCCGCGGGAAGCGCAGTCGGCGCCGGCGTTGACGCGAGCGACAGCCGCGCCAAGCTCGGAAGCGGTGTGGCGCCGAGGTCGGCATCGGAATCGGTCGTCGCGCGCTCCATGTCGCGGCGCGCAGCGGGTTGCTGCCGGGGTCGTCGCGCGCGCGGCTTATGAATATCGCCACCGGATCCCGGCCCCGGCCAGCGATGGCGGCCGCCACGCTGCCCTTGCTCGCGCTCCCGGTCGGCGCGGACGACGCCGCCGGGCCCAAGGCGGACGCAGCGCCTGTGCCCGCGCCCGCGCCCGCGTCCGACGCCGGGGTCGAGTCGGATGCGGGCCCCGAACCGAGCGTGTACACCTTCCAACGCGTCCGCGCTTGGTGGGTGGAGCGCCAGCGCTACTCCGTCGTGCAGGCGGGCATGATCGCGGCGTTCCTCGTCGGGACTCTATTTCTCTCCGCCTTCACGCTGCCGTTGCTGCTGCCGCACTAGGGGGCGCGAGGGGTCGGCTCGGCTGCCGAGCCCGCTAAAAAAAAGCCGTGTTGCACTCGCAATCCTACCGGACCGCCACTCGCTCCGTGGCGTCGTACTTCTCGAAGCGCCCCGACGACGCGACGGCAACAGCTCCGTGCAGGGGCATCGGAGCCCGAGCCCATGACTGCTCGGGCACGGTGGCGTCGCGCCGGGCGGCGGCTGGTGCACGTGCTGCGCTTGGTTGGCTGGGGCGCGCCCGGCAGGGGCTCGATCCGCGAGCGGGCGGCCATTGCGACGGACGAGCGCTACCGCTTTCGTATGGACCACTTCCTGCGGCAGACGGACGATCTGGAGGCCGGCCGCTGCGGCCGCCAGGAGTTTGCGCAGGCCATGGCCAAGATTGAGGAAGACGCACACGAAGCAGTTGCAAGCGCGAGGAATCGGGAGCGGCGCTTCCGACGCGACCTCCAAGCGCTGAACGTCAAGTACGTCGACGTGTTGAGGCAGCTCGCGGCGTCGAAACAGGAGTGCATCGACGCCAAGAATGCCACGGAACTGCTGCTGCACACTGCGCGGCAGCAGTTGCACAGCCACTACGCCGCCGTCGAGCAACAAAATCTGCGGCTCAAGGCCGAGCTCGCAGCCGCCGAGGCGCAGCGCACCGCGACAAAGATAGAGCACGAGCGCGATCGCGCAGCGTCCCAGGCGCGCCTGCGCATGGCTGCGGCCGAAAACCTCCGGCTCGAGCAGGCGCTCGACACGCTGGCGGGGTCCCGCTTCGAGCCGCCGCCGGACAGCGCTTCGGCAGCCGAGGCGCGGCGGATTGCCGAAGCGCAGGCGCGCGCGTGGAAAGCCGAAGAGCCGGCGTTGTCATCGGAGTGCGGGAGCTTCCGGAGGGAGGATGCGCTCCGCGCGCTCGGTTATCCGGGGCTCCAGTGAGGCGAGGTAGACGCTAAGGAGTCATAAGCGTTGTGGAAGGGTTGCGATGGTGTCCTCCTCCGCGGCAAACACCCTGCCATCCATGAGCAACGAGGCGGAGGACCCCTTTGATGCGCTCGAGCGTGAGCTCGATCCGTTCGATTTGGACGACGCGGACAATGCGAGCGAGGCCAGCGCCGTCAGCGCCGCGAGCAGCCTTGAAGGCGACGAGTACGTGAGCGCCGCCACCCTCGAGGAGGTGGCGTTCGCGTGTAAAACTGGGGACGTCGACATTGTGGCGACCTGGGTGCGCACACAGAATCCCGACAAGGCGCTCAACGCCAATGGCGACATCGCCCTCATGATCGCGGCGCGCCACGGCCAGTACGACGTGGTCAACCTGATTCTGCAAAACCCGTACCACCGGCCGGCCCCAACGCGCGGCCTGCAAAACGCTCAGGGCGAGACGGCGCTCATGATCGCCGTGAGCGCTGGCTACCCGGTGCCTCTCATCGAGCTGCTGGCCTTTGGCGACACGCCACGGCAGCCGCCACCGTCGGCACAGCCGGCGCCGGCGGCGGCGCCGGCGGCGGCGGAAGCGCCGCTGCCAAAACCCATCGACACGCGGGACGCTGAGGGCGCCACCGCGCTGCTGCGCGCGGTGCGAAGCGAGCACTACACACGCGACGGAGGCCGGAATTACCTCGCCGTCTTCGAGGCGCTGCTGCGGTACGGCGCAGATCCCAGCATTGCCGACGCCAACGGCGCGTCTCCGCTGATTGCGGCGGTGCGCCGCGGCTTTCACCACGTCGTGGATCGTCTGCGTAAAGTCAACGCCGACGGCCTCGCGGCCGCCGGTCGCGAGGGCCTGACGGCGCTGATGATTGCCGCGCGGCGCAACGACGCCGAGTGCCTCCGCATCCTGCTGGCTCCCACCGATGACCCGCGGGCGCTGCGCAACGCGCCCATCTTGACGCTCGACCGGTGGAGCGCTACGGGCTTCACCGCGCTCCACTACGCGGCGCTCGCAGACGCGGCCGACGCAGCGGCCGTGCTGCTCTACTACGGCGCCGACGTCAACGCGCGCTCCGTCACCAACTACACGCCGCTCATGTGGGCGGCGAAGCACGGCCAGTGGTACGTGGCGGCCGTCATGTGCGAGTACGCACCGGACGACATCGACCTCGATGCGCATAGCAACATCAACCTGACCGAGTTCCAGCGGTACGAGGTCGGCGATGCCCTCGGCGAGTCGGCCGAGTCGCTGGCGGATCGGCTCGGCCACCCGCAGGTGCGGGACGTCGTGCAATGGCATCGCGTGCGCCAGCGCGCGCGCCAGGCGCTCCAGGACGGCGGCCACCAACATCTCTACGACGAAGCGCCGGAACCGGTCGATTGGGGCGTCGTCCTGCTCGAATACGACGCCGGCGCGGAGTCGCACGACGGCCCAACTGCGTTCAACCTCCCGGCCGACGACCCCATCTTCGAGGCGCCCGAATGCGAAGACCTCGTGGGGTCGGCGACGGCGCGCATCTGGCGACGCCTCGTCAACGCGTGCGCATCGGACGACGAGGACGACGGCGACGCGCCCGCCGACGAGGAGCGGAACAATGACGGCGAGAGCAGCAGCGACGGCGGCAGCGACAGCGACAGCGACGCGGACGGTGGCGGTGCGCCCGGCGCCCCCGGCGCCGCGGTGCGCCGCCGCGAGGCGCCGCAAGGTGTCGTCGCCGAGGGGTCGTCCTACGCGTTCCAGTGGCTCCTCGAAACCCTCGCGAACGACATCGAAGCGCTCGATGTTGCGCACGAGCGAATGCTAACGGGGTACCTGAAGCAGATGTCCGAGCTCGGCTTCTTCCGGAAGCGCCGCAGGCGCGAGGGCAGCGGTCCGTCCGCCGACGACACGTCGACCGACGGCGGCGCCGAGAGCGATGCCTCGGCGGCCCCGCCGGGCCCTCGGCGGTCGGCGCGGCTCGCAGATCCGGCGACCGCGGCGGCGCGGAAGCTCCCGCGCCTCGACGGCTACGAGGAGTACGTGGACGCGGCGGGCCGGGGCGTGCTCTCGCTCGACATCTCGAAGCTCGACGCAAACGCCTACCGGTACGTGCGTGGCATCGTGACCCGGCTGCTGCATCAGCAAGCGATGGCGTATCTGCACACAAAGGAGCGCGCGTGGTGGGAGAAGAGCGACGTCGAACGCAGCCGCATCATCAAGGAGGCGCGAGAGCGCCTCGAGTACATGCTCAAGATGCGACGCAAGCGTCTGCTCCAGCTGCGCAAGCTGGGGTACGAGACGACGCCCGAGGAGGACTTGCAGGAGAGCTTGCTCACCATCGTCGTCATCCCGACCGACGAGGGCGAGGAGTGCGAGCTCTTCCTCAAGGAGTTCTCGGGCAAGTTTCTCGACGAGTGGGTCGAAGCGTACCGCGAGTGGTGGCCCGAGAACACCGGCAAGGGCCAGCCGCCGCGCGAGGTTGGCTTCTTTGTGAAGAAGTGGTGGGTCTTCATGGGCAAGCGCTGGCTGGGGGAAGCGCCAGAGGAGGTCGTCTCGCGAAAGAAGCGCATCGACGCGCTCGTCAAGATGAAGAAGCGCTGCGAGCAGCGGCTGGGCCGCCGCGTCGACTGGAACGAGGGGCGGACCAAGTACCTCACGGGAACGGCGGGCGCCAGTGGCATCCACCTCGGCGGCAGCGGCTTTGGCGCCGACGGCGGCGACGACGACAGCGACGACAGCGACAGCAGTGAGGATGGCGACGGCGGTGAGGGTGGCAGCGCTTTGCGCGCCACG
>Ga0160422_10002178_pt1 | contig 12256 bp, 14 predicted proteins | sample Fk160mmetaG_FD_108192 | JGI IMG/M metagenome (GOLD analysis project Ga0160422, IMG submission 108192) | Marine microbial communities from the Central Pacific Ocean - Fk160115 60m metaG | ecosystem: Environmental > Aquatic > Marine > Oceanic > Photic zone | place: The Central Pacific Ocean...
AAAAAATCTTTTAAAATGCATATAAATTCAATTTATAAAAATAATGTTAAGTGAAATTCAAAAACTTTTTCTTGGTGATGCCCCCAATTGGTATAAGTCTACCATAATAGGGTTTCTTATATTCAATCCAATAATACTAATGACATTTAATGCAATATCTCCAGAAAATGCAGGATTTGTTTTAGGATGGATTCTTTTGCTTCAATTTATTTTCACATTAGCAATGGCTTTAAAATGCTATCCACTTCAGCCAGGTGGTCTACTTGCTATAGAAGCACTTTTGCTAGGACTTACATCAACAGATACCGTTTATTACGAAATCCAACAGAATTTAAAAGTAATTTTATTACTAGTTTTTATGGTTGCTGGCATATATTTCATGAAAAATTTAATGCTAACAATATTTACAAAACTTTTACTGGGGATTCGATCTAAAACATTACTTTCATTTTTATTTTGTATCTCGGCAGCGGTATTATCAGCATTTCTTGATGCCCTAACGGTCACAGCAGTTCTTATTGGCGTGATGATAGGATTTTATAGAATTTATCATGCTGTTGTGTCTGGTAATAACTTTTCAGATCAACATCATAACTACAAAGATAATACAAATATAAATAGTCTGAATGCAACTGAACTGGAGGATTTTAAGGGTTTTTTAAGAGATCTTGTGATGCATGGTGCTGTTGGTACTGCTCTTGGTGGTGTTTGTACTACTGTCGGAGAACCTCAAAACCTTCTTATTGCTAGTAAAGCTGGATGGGACTTTATGGAGTTTTTCTTTCAAATGGCTCCAATTACAATGCCTATTCTGTTTACTGGATTGTTAACATGCGTATTTGTCGAAAGATTTTCTATTGCAGGTTTTGGAAATCAACTTCCCTCAAATGTTAGAAATATCTTTAACGAATACTCAGAATATAGAAAAGAGAATATAACTACTAGAGATAAGGCCGAACTATTAATTGAATCAATAGTTTTAGTTTTTCTTGTTTTTGCTCTTGCCTTTAGTATTGCAGCTGTAGGGCTAATTGGACTAAGTGTAATGGTTTTACTTACAGCGTTTAAAGGTATAACTCATGAACATAAATTAGGCGAAGCATTCCATGAAGCTCTTCCTTTCACTGCTCTTTTAGCTGTCTTCTTTGCAATCGTAAGCGTTATATATGATCAAAAACTTTTTGAACCAGTCATTTTATATGTATTAGCTCAACCGGAATCAGTTCAACCGTCTTTATTTTATGTTGCAAACGGGTTTTTATCTGCTGTAAGTGATAATGTATTTGTTGCAACAATTTATATTGGTCAAGTTGCAGAAAAAATTCCAATTGGAACAGAGCAATTTAATAACCTAGCTATAGCGATTAATGTTGGTACAAATATACCCAGCATAGCGACACCAAATGGACAAGCAGCATTTCTATTCTTACTAACCTCTGCGCTTGCTCCTTTAATTAATTTATCTTATTTAAGAATGGTATATATGGCGCTCCCATATACAATTATTCTTTCTATTGTGGGTTATATCTGTATCACTAATATCCTTTAATGGTTAAAAAGTTAAATCATAAGATTTGCATCGCTCCAATGATGCAATATACAGACATGCATGATAGATATTTACTAAGACTAATATCTAAAGAAGTGTTTCTATACACAGAAATGATTGCGACAGGATCATTGGTTTATGGAAAGTGTTTTAATCAACTTGAATTTAATAATGAAGAACATCCTGTTGGCGTTCAGTTAGGAGGTTCAAATGTTGATGACCTTATAGAATGCTCAAAAAGATGTGAAGAATTTGGTTATGATGAAATTAACTTAAATGTAGGTTGTCCATCAGATAGAGTACAAAAAGGAAAATTTGGAGCTTGTTTAATGTTAGAACCTGATCTTGTATCTGAATGTTTAATGAATATGAGCAACGCCGTTAGTATTCCAGTATCTATTAAATGTAGATTGGGCGTAGATAATCACGAATCTTACGAGTTTTTATATAATTTTGTATCTATAGTAAGTCAATCAGGAGTTAAAACTTTTATTATTCATGCAAGAAATGGAATACTTAAAGGCCTAAGTCCAAGACAGAATAGAAACATACCTCCTCTAAAATATGACTACGTTTATAAATTAAAAAAAGATTTTCCAGACTTAGAAATAATTATTAATGGCGGTATAAAAAATCTTGACCAATCTGAAACTCATCTTAAAAAAGTTGATGGTGTGATGATTGGGCGAGCAGCGTATGAGAATCCTTTTATGTTAAATGAAGTTGATTCAAGATTTTATAATAAGCAATCATATATAGAGTCAAAAAGACAAATTCTTAATGAATATTTTGAATATGTTGATAGACAAGTTAAAAATGGTCATGACTTAGGCAGAATGATGAAACATTTATTTGGACTTTCAAGAGGTGATAAATATGCCAAAACTTTTAGAATTAAAATTTTAGAAGTAATTAAAGACAAAGAACTTCAAAAACACAAAAAAGATCTTGAAGAGCTTTTAATCTATTAAAAAATCATCCATATCATCAACAAAGTCATCTTGAACATTGATACCATCTTTTACTTCATATTGAATAGATTGAATGTATGCATCTTTTACAAATGAATATTTATCTCCTGAAAGGAGTGATTCCACTTCTAATAGTCTTTCTCTTGTTTCAATGGCATCAATTGATTTAAGTGCAATATTTACATCAGTTTCTGTCATATGAAATGTGACTGACAAAAATGATGAAACTGGTCGACTAAATGTATCTCTCAATGTTGAAGGGCCCAAGCCTGGAAGCATAATATAGGGTCCCTCACCAACACCCCAAACGGCTAAAGTTTGACCAAAATCTTCTTCATGTCTTTCTAATCCAATTTTTGATGCAACATCAATAAGTCCACCCAATCCAACGGTTGAATTAATAACAAACCTAGTTAAATCATTAGCAGATTTCTTTGGCTTTCCTTGCAACAACTGGTTTACAGATGTATCGACCTCTTCTAGATTATTGAAAAAATTTGTAATACCTTTTTTTACTCTTGGTGGAAATTTTGAATAAAGTTTAGCAGTTGGTTTTAATATTTTTTCATCTAGATTTTCATTGAATTCAAAAGTTTTTCTATTCAAATCTTCAAAAGGATCATTTACTTCATCTGAATTAATATTAATTGAGAATATAAAAGTAATAATAAAAATAAATCTGTTCATAATCAGTTATAAATTGACGTAATTATCTCAGATATATCAATAATATCATCTGATACATAATTCGTATCAAAGTTGTAAATTTTTGAATCAAAACCTATAGATCCTAGATAATTAATTTGTTTTAAGTTAGAAATTTTTTTAGGTTTATATTTATTATTCATCGTTATATTATTTTCAATATAACCTAGCGTTTTTATCTGAAATTTCTCAACCATAGAGAGAGTTTTAATTGAATCTGCAATTGATAATTTATTATTTAAAGTCACTAAAATAAAGTAATCAACATTAATATCTTTAAACACCGTTAAATATGCATCACCAGTTCCTGGTGGCATATCAATGAATAAAAAATCTAAATCACTCCAATTAGTAGAATGAAATAGTTGTTTTATAGTGGAGCTTAGAATTGGCCCTCGCCACATACCTGCCTTTTCATTATCTAATAATAGCCCTACTGAGGAAAATTGAATGTTATTTTTTAAAATAGGGTTAAGTAATTTCTTATTATCAATTTTAATGAAAGATGGTTCTTCTTTTATATCAAATAGCAGATGTTGATTTGGACCATAGACATCTGCATCTAATATGCCTACAGAATAGTTTTTTGATAATTGTAATGCGATTGATGCGGTAATTGATGATTTACCTACACCGCCTTTAGCAGAGCCAATTGCAATTATTTTTTTTATAGACATAGAAAAGTTATTTTCACATATAATACAGTTAATAAATGAACAATCCTAAAAATAAAAGAAAAATTCTTGTTACTCAAGCATTGCCATATGCAAATGCACCATTACATTTGGGACATATCTTAGAAGCCGTTCAAACAGATATTTGGGTAAGATTCCAAAATTTAAACAATAATGAGTGTCACTTCTTTTGTGCTGATGATACACATGGCACGCCGGTAATGCTAAAAGCAAATGAAATGAACATCTCGCCTGAGGAATTAATTGAAAGTGTATATGAGGATCATAAATCAACATACAAGCTATATGATATTAACTTTGCAAACTTTCATAGTACGCATAGCGATGAAAATAAAAAATTTTCAGAACTTATTTATAAGAGAGCAAAGTTAAATAATCTTATATCGAGAGAAACCATAGAACAGTACTATGACGAAACGGAAAAAATGTTTCTTTCAGATAGATTTATTAAAGGCACATGTCCAAAATGTGGCGCAGAAAATCAAAACGGAGATAGCTGCGATGACTGCGGTGCTTCTTATGAAATACAGGATTTAAAAAATCCTATATCTATACTTTCTGGCACCTCACCTATTAAAAAAGAAAGCGAACACATATTTTTTGACCTTCCCCAAAAAAGTGAAATGCTTAAAAATTTTTTAAAAAATGTTCAATTGCAAGAATCGATAAAAAATAAATTAAACGAATGGTTAGACGATGACTTGAAAAAATGGGATATATCAAGAGATGCGCCCTATTTTGGATTTGAGATTCCAGATGAAAAGAACAAATTTTTTTACGTTTGGGTTGATGCGCCAATTGGATATATTGCATCTGTTGCAAATTGGGCAACTAAAAATAATTTAGAAATGGATGATTTATGGTCTGAAAATTCTGATTATGAAATTTATCACTTTATTGGAAAGGATATAGCTTATTTTCATGGTTTATTTTGGCCTGCGTTATTAAATTCTGCAAACTTTAGACTCCCTGATGGCATTAATGTTCACGGATTCTTAACTATAAATGGTGAAAAAATGTCTAAATCAAAAGGAACTGGTATCTTAGCAAAAGACTTTGTGAATGTTACAAATCCAGAAGCATTAAGATATTATTTCGGAGCAAAACTAAACAACAAAGTGGAGGATATCGATTTAAACTTCGATGACTATGTTCAAAGAATTAATTCTGATTTAGTAGGAAAATATTTAAATATTGCTTCAAGATCAGCTTCATTTCTGAAAAAAAATTCAAATGTAATTTCTAGTGATATAAATCAAGAGGTCATAAAAAAATTGATTGAAAAGAAAAATGAAATTATCAATCTATATGAATCTAAACAATACTCAAAAGTCGTCAGGATTATTATGGATTTAGCAGATGACATAAATAAATATATAAATGAACAAACGCCATGGAAAAAAGATAATGACGAAGCTGTAATAATAGCATCAACATCAATTAATGCTTTTAAAATTCTAAGTATTTATCTCCATCCAATAATACCCAATATCACAAATGAAGCATTTAAATTTTTAAATATAGATTCGCCTTCGATTGATGACATAGATAAAAAGTTAATTAACAAAATAAATAATTACAAGCCATTGCTTAATAGGCTTGATAAAATAATATTATCAGAGGAAGAAAATATGGAAAATGTAAATATAATAAATATTGACCAATTCTCAGCTGTAGACTTAAGAGTTGCTAAAATAACTGATGCATCAAATGTGGAAGGCGCTGACAAATTATTACAACTCAGTTTAGATGTAGGCGAACTTGGAACTAGGAACGTATTTGCAGGAATTAAAAGTGCCTATGATCCAGATGCTTTAATTAATAGGTTGGTTATATTGGTAAATAATTTAGAACCTAGAAAAATGAAATTTGGTATTTCAGAGGGCATGGTTCTAGCCTCAAGTAATGAAAATGGAATTTATTTAGTATCTCCAGATAAAGGAGCCGAACCTGGAATGAAAGTTAGATGATGAATAAGACAGATATATTAATTATTGGAGCTGGCCCAGTTGGTCTTTTTACAGTTTTTGAAGCTGGCTTGCTTGGTCTTAATTGCACTTTAATAGATAATCTCGACAAACCTGGTGGGCAATGTGCCGAACTATATCCAGAAAAGCCAATATATGATATTCCTGGAGTACCTTTTCAAACTGCTCAGGAACATGTAAATGCATTACTTGAACAAATCAAACCGTTTGATTATGAAATGCATCTTTCAGAAAGAGTAGACTCTATTGAAGAAATCGAATACGAAGATGATGTTTTTTGGAAAGTAAAAACAACTGCCGATAAAGAATTTATATCAAAAAATATATTCATTGCTGCAGGAGCAGGTTCATTTGAACCAAGAAGACCTCCAAATATTGAAAATCCAGATCAATTTATTAATAAAGGAGTTGAATATGCGGTTAGATCTGTAGATAAATATGAAAATAAAGATGTATTTATATTTGGTGGCGGAGATTCTGCACTAGATTGGACTGTTGAGTTAGCTAAAATAACTAAATCATTATCATTAGTTCATAGAAGAGATGCCTTTAGAGGTGCTCAACATACTGAAGAATTAATGAGAAATCTTGTAAAAGAAAATAAAGTGAAACTATTAACGCCCTATCTAATAAATTCGATTGTTGGAAATGACAAAGTTAATTCAATTACTCTAAAGAATTTTGATACCAATGAAATAGAGTCATATGATGCAGACGAACTTATCTTTCTGTTTGGTTTAAATAAAAAACTAGGGCCAATTCTTGAATGGAACTTAGATTTAAATGGAAAAAAAATTAATGTAAATACGGAAAATTATCAAACTAATAAAAAGGGTATTTTTGCTGTTGGAGATATAAATGATTATCCAGGCAAATTAGATCTAATTTTATCTGGATTTCATGAAACAACTCTTGCAGTCCAAGAAGCATATAAAAGAATACATCCTGGTGAAAGAGTTCCCTTTGGTTACACAACTTCAAATTCAAAACTTCAAGAAAAGCTAGGTGTTAAAAAATAGATTTAGAAAATATCTTCCAGTGGTTGTTGATATTGAAACTGGAGGGTTTGACCCAAAAACAAATGCAATATTAGAAATTGCCATAACATTGATTGAAGAAAAAGATAATTCTTTTATTCCTGGTGATACTCATAGATATCATATAAAACCATTTGAGAGATCTGTTGTAGAAAAGGAATCGCTTGAATTTACAAAAATTAAATTAGATCACCCATTACGAAATGCTGTAGAAGAAAATGAAGCTCTTAAGGAACTATTCAAAATTATTAACATAGCCAAAAATAAATATGAATGTTCGAGAGCTATTTTGGTTGGTCATAATGCTCATTTTGATAAATCGTTTCTTGATGCATCAGTTATAAGAAATAATATTAAAAAGACGCCCTTCCATAAATTTTCGGTTATTGATACTGTATCACTAGGAGTGCTTGCAACAGGACAAACGGTTCTTGCAAGAATATGTGAAAAACTGTCTATTGATTATGATAACGATGAAGCTCATTCAGCTGCATATGATACAAAAGTGACTGCAGAAGTTTTTTGTAAAATTATCAACAAATATAAAATTTAAGACTCAACAGAGTCGAGAAGTGTTTTTAATTCACCATTTTCATGCATTTGCGCAATAATATCAGCTCCCCCAATAAGCTCTCCATTAATAAAAACTTGAGGAAATGTTGGCCATTCAGAAACCTTAGGTAAAGCTGCTCTTACCTCATTATTTGCAAGCACATCAACATAACTAAATTGTGACTCACACTCTATTAATATCTGAACAGTTCTTGCAGAAAAACCACACTGTGGCTCATATGGAGTTCCTTTCATGTAAATTAATATATTGTTTTCTTTTATTTGTTCCTTTAATTTTTGTTCTATATCCATTTTAATTCCTAATAATAGCCAGATATTTTAATATCGTTTCTTCAAAACCATAATGAAGTGAATCTATTATAATCGCGTGACCAATAGATACCTCATTAATATTACCCATTTCGACTAGATAATGTAAGTTATTTAGATTTAAATCGTGTCCCGCATTTACTAAAAGATTAAATTCTAATGCGCGGTCTATGATTTTTTGAGTATCTGACAAAATAGATAATTCATTTTTTTCAATATCCTTAGAAAATTTACCAGTATGTATCTCGATTAAGTTTGCTCCCATCATTGAAGCATATTCAACTCCATCTATATTATCGATAAATAAACTTATATTTGAATTTGAAGAATCTTTAAGGGACTTAATAATATTATTTAAATCTTTATCATGAGATCCTGATGACCATCCATGATCTGATGTTATTTGATTAATATCATCAGGTACAAGAGTAATCTGATCTGGGTTAGTCATTTCAACTAGTTCACAGAAACCAAGAAAATCTTTATTAGGTTTTGAAAATGGATTACCTTCAATATTGAACTCAACCCCCCTTTCTTTTGTGAGCTTTGCGAGCTTAATTACATCATTACTAGTTGTATGTCGATGATCTGGTCTAGGATGAAGTGTTATTCCATCCACACCTAAATCAATTGCTTTATTAGCAAAATATTCTATATTTGGATAATCTTCACCACGTGCATTTCTGAGTAATGCCACCTTATTTAGATTTACACTTAATTTCATATCACAATTATAATTTCATATATTTATCTGTATAGGTCATCATCTTCATTAACAATTAAATCAAATGCATTATTTACTTCAAATTTTCCTTTAATAAAACCTTTAATTAATATTACAGGTTTTGATTCTTTGCTCTGACCCATCAAAAGTCCTGCAGCTGCAGCTAATTCATCTGCAATAGCAACCTCAGTTCCTTTGAGTATATTCCTATAGATGTCTTTCTTACCTTTTAAATCTAATAAACTTGGAAGATTACTACTAGATAGAGCAAAATTTGTTATTCCTGACCTGAAAGGTCTAGTCATTGAATCTGAAATAATAACTGAAATATCTTTATTCAAAATTTCTGATAAGCCTTTTTGAAGATCCTCTACACTTTTGGTAGGATTTTCAGGCAAAAGAAGTGCAAGATTTTTATCTTGAGGAATGTTTGATTGATCGATGCCTGCATTGATATTTATATAACCTAGTTTATGCTCTACGATGATCACATTTTTTTCTGTTGATATTATTCTATTGGACTCATTCAGTATCAATTGAATTAAGCCTGGATGTTTATTTAGTTTTGATGCAATTTCTTTTGCATCACTTGTAACTTCAACTGTATTTAAATCTACATACCTATTTTCAGACTTAGATACAATCTTTTGAGCTATAACAAAAATATCACCATCCTCTATGATCAAGTTATTTTCATCGATTGAGCTATAAATCAAATTTGTTAAATTATCATTTGGTTCAATGAGCGGGAAATTATCTAAAGCTATAAGTTTAAGAGAATTCATTATAAAGAATATATGTTTATCGATAAGATAACATATATAAACAAAAATTCATTCATCATGTATACTTTCGAGCTATGACAAAAATTGATGAAAAATTACTTGAAATTTTAGTATGTCCTGTTTCAAAAAAATCTTTAGTTCTTAATGAAGAAACTAACGAACTAATTTGTGAAGAGTCTTGTCTAGCCTACCCAATAAGAGACGGAATACCAATAATGTTACCAGAAGAAGCTCGAAAAATTTAATAATCGCGCCCGTAGCTCAGTTGGATTAGAGTGCTTGGCTACGAACCAAGAGGTCGGGAGTTCGAATCTCTCCGGGCGCGCCATCTTTCATAGTAAAAATAAATTGGCATATAAATTGCAATAATTTATATATGAATAACTATATTAGAGATATTGTTGAATTTTGTTTAAATGAGCCATTATGGGCTGTCGCTTTTTTTATTTGTGGTTTTATAATTGGTGATACATACTTTAATCTATAATCATTAAATCCTTAGCAATTAATGTTGTCCCATTAAAATTTTTTCTTATATCATTTAAAAGAGATTCATCAGTGGCTCCCCAGTATAAAATATGTGAAAGAACAAGCTTTTTTGGTTTGAGTTCATCTGCAATAATTCCTAGATCAATAGATGATGTATGGTGTGCCTGGTGATAGATTTGCCATTCTTTAGTCTTGTTAACAAAAGTCTCACTTGAAAAGACCTCGTGTACAAGAATATCTAAATTTTTAGCGTATTTTTTTAAATTTTCACTAATACCTGTATCACCAGATAAGAGAATTTTTTTATCTTTAGTAATAAATAAAAATCCAAAAGAATTTTCAAAATCTCCATGAGAATTCTTAAATGCTGTGACTTCTACGTTATCGTCTTTATAGATTATTCCATCCTCTGATATTTCTGTAACTTTAGTAGTAAATCCAAGTTCATTTGCTGGTTGTGAGCCATAAAGTCGATAATTAATATCATCAATATACGCTTCAATTATGTTCTCAGACATTGATTTCAATCCGGGTGGTCCAAAGAGTTTAAGTGGTTCATCTCTTCCCATAATCCAAGGAGTTAATATCAAATCTGCCAATGCTCCACTATGATCAGAATGTATATGTGTAAGGAAAGCTATATTAATTTTTTGTAACTCCATTGACGGGAAGTCACCACCCCAAGTTGGTGACATCGCAGATATTCTTCTAACGACTCCAGGACCAAAATCAATAATATATGCACTGTTATTTACTACAATAGCATAGCCTGATCCATATCTATCAGGATCAGGATTTGGAGTACCAGATCCTAGAATAATTAATTTCGTTTCACTTAATGTATTTAAAGAAAATATTATTAAAAATAATACAACTGGAATAAATTTAAACTTATACAGATTTAAGTCGTTGTTCTGGAATTTTATTCTTAACATTTGTTACATTGTTTTCTTTATCAAAATAGACTAATGTTGGTTGATGCGATTTTGCTTCAGTTTCATTGTATAAACCATATGTACAAATGATCACAATATCACCAACAGAAGCTTTATGGGCGGCTGCACCATTAACAGACAAGGTCTTAGAGCCAGCTTCAGCTAAAATTAAATATGTAGAAAATCTTTCACCGTTAGTGACATTATAGACATCAACTTTTTCATACTCTTGCATTCCAGCTGATTGAAGGAAGTCTTTATCGACAGCGCAAGAACCTTCATAGTTCAATTCAACTTGCGTTACATTGATGCGATGAAGCTTTGATTTAAGTAATGTTTTATTCATAAGTGCGAAAGTATAGATAAATATTAATAATTATTAAAGTTTTGTAAGTTTTAAATTATCTATCAATCTTACCTTTCCCACATAAACTGCGATGGCGATAAGTAAATCCTTATTATTTATTTCATAACTTTCTTTAAATGATTCAGGATCACATGAAATTAAATAATCTATATTAATTCCAAAAGATTCAAGATAATCTATTTTTGAGTTGAGAAGATCTAAATCTAAATTAGCTTTTTTAGATTCAATATCTACAAGAACTTCATATAATTTTGATGCAATTAACTTTTCTTTATTTGATAAAAGGTTATTTCTTGAAGATAGAGCTAAACCAGACGACTCTCTAATAGTATTTCCACCTATTATCTCAATGTTTAAATTATTATTCTTAATAAAATCTCTTACTAAAATGAATTGTTGATAATCTTTTTTACCAAAAACAACAATACTTGGATCAATGATTTCAAAAAATTTATTTAATATAGTTAACACTCCATCAAAATGTCCTGGCCTACTCCCACCACATAACTTTTTTGATTTGAGGGGAGCTTGTATTTTTTGAATATTATCTAAAATTGAATCATCAGGTATCAAAACATAATCACATCCATGTTTTTCCAAAAGTTTAATATCTGCATTGAGTGTTTTTGGGTAGTTTAGATAATCGTTATTGTCATTGAATTGAAGCTTGTTTACATAAATACTTGCTATTATTTTATTTTTAAACTGCTTTGCTATATCAACAAGAGATATATGACCTCTATGTAGATTGCCCATAGTAGGTATAAAAGACAATTTACCTAAACTATCTTTTACTTCGTTAAATTCTTGTATGGAGTTAAAAATTCTCAATCTTATTCAAATGTATGTTCTTTTGATGGAAATTTAATATTTTTTACGTCTTTGACATACCTTTTTATTGCACCTGAAATTGATGTTGATGTTTTCATAAAGTTTTTAACAAATTTAGGAGGTTTATCGAGACACGATATTCCCAATAAATCATGCACAACCATTATTTGACCATCTGTATGAACACCTGCCCCTATACCAATAACAGGTATTTTTAGTTCTTTTGTAATAGTTTTTGCAAGTTCACCAGGTACACATTCTAATAACAACATTGAGGCGCCCGCCTTCTCAAGAGCAA
>Ga0160422_10002179_pt1 | contig 12253 bp, 9 predicted proteins | sample Fk160mmetaG_FD_108192 | JGI IMG/M metagenome (GOLD analysis project Ga0160422, IMG submission 108192) | Marine microbial communities from the Central Pacific Ocean - Fk160115 60m metaG | ecosystem: Environmental > Aquatic > Marine > Oceanic > Photic zone | place: The Central Pacific Ocean...
ACGAGCGCGTGCGCGAAGACGACTGCGCGCAGTGCAACCCAGGATACACGCTGGCGAACGGGGTGTGCCAGGACGCCGGGGCCACGTGTGACGGTTATATCACCAACCTCCCGCTGCAGCCCGCGTCTCGCTGCGCGTGCAGCCCGGGCTCGCGGCGCGAGAGTGGGGATGGTGCGTGGAACGGCACGCACTGGCCGGGGTGCGACCCGTGCGCGGTTGGACAATTTGGAGCCGGGCCTCTGTGTCTTGACTGCCCGCCGGGCCAGTACCAGGACGTCCCGGGGCAGGTCACCTGCACGCCGTACAGCGTCACGTGCCCCAAGGGGCACGGACGCATAACGCCACTCGGCACCTCCGAAGTGGGATGCGCGCCGTGCGTAGACGGCGCGACATTCTCCGATGCGGACAATCGGGAGCCGTGCGCGGCCGTGGCGCAGTGCCTGCCATCGCAGTTTGCGTCGCTGCCGCCGACGGTGTCGTCCAACCGGCAGTGCGCCAGCTCGGAGCCGTGCGACAACGCAACACAGTTTGAATCCAAGCCGCCTACGCCGACGTCCGGTCGCGAGTGCGTGCCAGCGTGCGGCACGGGGTACGAGTTCCGAGATGCGGCCGCCGACGACTACGCGTGCGTCGCGCTGCCGTGCCCTGGTGGCACCATATTTGAAACCCCCACCACTGTATAAATACACACGTGACACGAATCGATGCTGTCTTTAATATACGTCTCCGCTGCCTTGGCCCTGCCGCAGTGCCAGTGTCCGTCCGGATTTGCGTTCTCGGACAACACCGTGCTGCGCACCTTTAACGTCACGACGCAGTCGTACGATGGGGGCTGCGTTGCCATCGACTGCCCCGCTTCCATGTGCGTCAACGGCAACGCCGCCGGATGCACTGTCGAGTGCAAGAGCCAGACAGCCTGCTGCGCCAGCTGCGATGCTGGTTACTACCGCAATCACTCGCAGCACAACGGCAAGCCGACGGCTACGTGCGAGGCTCTTTCCTGTCCCGCTGACAGCACAGCCAACGGCCAAACCGAGTGCGTGTGTGCCGCCACCCACTACCGCGGCGGGTGGCAGCCCGGCACGGGGTCGCTGACGGAACAGAACGTGCGCACCATGCAGCTCACCAGCGCGCGAGACAATCAGCCTGTGTACGACCTGGAGGTCTGCGTAGAGGTTCAACCGACGTGCCTGGCGGTAGCGCACTGCAAGCTCGGACCGACCTGCGCCGCCGGGATGCCATTCACGGGCACGTGCGTGGACGCGAATGGCGCCGACCAGTGCGACGACGGGTATCAGCTGAGTTCCGGAACGGCCTGCGCCGTCGATGGGTCGGCCACAATCTGCTCTACGTGCGAGCCCATACCGTGCCCAAACGGAAGTATTTATGAATAAAGAAACACGTGTGATGCTCGTGCTGATTGCTTTAGGTCTTCAGACGGCACAGCTGCAGTGTCACTGCAGGCCCGGCTACGTGCTGCAGACCGGCCAAGCCAGCGGTTCCGCGTGGGAAGGTGGGTGCTCGCCCTCCAACGTGACGGACTGTGCGTGCGACAATGGCATTGTGGTCGGTGACGAAATCATGCGAAAGCTTGTGTGCGAACAAAACGGTGGACAGGCGTGCGCGGAGTGCGACGCCGGCCACCGATTTGACAGCTTTGCCTGCGTGCCGTACGAAGTGTGCCCCAATGGCACGCCGGACGCGGAGCTTCTGGCGTGCGGAGGGTGCAACGTCGGATACCAGCTCATGAACGGCAACTGCAGACCGTGCCGTTCCTACGAAAACTGGGCCGAAGGCAAGTGCCACAACATCAACCAGGTGTGCGCGGCCGGTTCAGAGCACAACGGGACGCACTGCATAGCGTGCGCCAGCGGCCGTTTTAAGCCAACGCATGACGCCGGCAGATGCAACAGCCACACCGCGACAAGCACGCTGTTGTGCGGACTCGGCACGTTTCAAGATGGCAGCCTGGCGTCCACGGTGAGCGACGCGGGGTGCACGCAGTGCCCCGATGGGCAGTACCAGGACGAGTTCAACCAACCGACGTGCAAACAGCACGCGAATTTTGCGTGCGTGCCCAACATTGAAGTCGAAGTTGGACAACGCACGTCGTTTTCCACCACTTCGTGCGAAAACAATACGGCCGCGCTGCAGATGACGTCGGCGCTACAGGCCTCCCCCATCGCGAGGCCACAAGACCCCCCCGCAACCACCACAGACGACAACAACAGTAACAAAAACATTATTGGTGCTTTTGCAGGAGCAGGGGCTGTACTGCTGATTGGTGGCTTTGGCGTTGTTGCCTGGCGTATGATGAAGAAGCGAAAGAAGAATGCCGTCACCGGCAAGATCGACAGCTTGAATTCGCGGAAGGCCAACTTAGAGGACGAGGATGCCTTGTTAAAGCATATTGGAGCCCTACGGCTTGTATTCTGAGGATCGGAACACCCTGTCAAACGCACGTTTTTGTTCGAACAAAATAAAACACACCTTTTTTACTGAAACAAAAAAACAGACTAGACGCGAAGTGGGCGTGAAGTTCCGCCTGGGTCAGATGCAGATTGGTCGAAAACTTGATTCGTTTGACCCTTATCCTTTGTCGAGCAGGGCCAATAGAAGTGACCGTATGTTTTTTTATGCCAAATCTCGTAAACGAAAAACAACACACCCGCTATAGTCCCAAGTATCTGTGCTGCCATTCTATCCTCCTCCTTCTCTGGGCAGGTGATCGCAAACTTCTTGCCATTCTCACAATGATCTTCGAGTGTGCACACAAAATACCGTGTTTCGCCTTCTTTCGCAAACATGTTATCAAACTTCTCGACATAGCCGTTTTGTTGTGATTCTTTGATAAGTGTTCCCGTGTAATCACTTGAGTTGCATGAACTACTTGTAGATTCTTGTAGGGTGTGCGTTCCGTCCCATTGCACTTGAACAGTGGTATTGGGGCACGCTTCGTACGTCTGGTCGTCAAACGTGACGTTGACAGAGCTCACTGCCGCTAACATTGTTGCGCACAAGAGGACGCGCATTACGTCTACACAAAACATGTGTTTATATACACCGGCAGCAGCTAAAATTTGAAGTGCAATCCATCGCCGGAATCGCCGGATTGGGGGTTATCCACAATGTTAGTGTTGGCTCCTGCGTCGCCCGCGACAACTTGTAATGTTTCTCGACACTTTTGTACACACCACCCCAAAAAAATCACAAAAATAATACAAACAGCTACCCACAACTGCCATGGAATACTTTCTACTTCAACCAAAGCCGCAATGAAAAGCCCAACAACTACGCACCCGAGAACGAACGAAATTTTTGGTTTGATGTTCATTCAAAATTGTCTTAGCACAAATTAATAGTACTTTAATGTAGTCAGAACAGCTGGAAAGACGTGCATGGCTCGGGGTCGGTCAGCGGCACTCCGTCAATGGTGACCCCAAGTACGTTTTCGCACGCGGCTGCCCTCTGAAGCGCACTGTTGACTCCAAGTGCGTCCTGCATGCACAGGCAAACGTACACCGGCACGAGAGCGGCGTACGCCGGCGTCAAGTCCGTGCATCGGACGGCCGGGTCAAATCCGGTGCTGCACACGCACCGATCCTCGTCTCCGCAAATGCCGCGCTTGCGTCCCGACGCGTCTTCGCCGCCACATATGGCGTGCTGCTTGTTGCCTTGCGCGTCGACAAAATGCGTCTGGCACATCAGCGGCGCGTTGTTGGACGACGCCGGCGGGGCAACGGTGAGATGACACCCCGCACCGGCCTGCGTTGCGCTGCACACGCAGAAGTCTTCGACAAGCGTGCCGTGGCAGACGTTGGCGCGGTTGCACCTTGCTCCGCTGAACTCGGTGTCGCAGCTGCACGAGTTGAAGTCCCACCATGTCTGCGTCACGTTTGTGATGACTACGCTTCGCGTCCCGTGCACGCAGCCAATGTCGCGAACGGCCTGCGGGAACGGCAGCGCTTCGTTGGGCTGCGTGAAGGGGTACACGTGTCCCTGTTTTGGTGCGCAGTGCACGGTGGCGTCGTGTGCGCATGTGCTGACGGCGAGCTCGTTGGGCACAAAGTTGTCGTACAAGCAAGTTGCGCACTGGTCGGCGGGATCGGCAAACGCCGACTGGCACGCGGCACATCCACCGTACCGAGCGGTGCCGTACGTCTGCACGCCTTGCCAGTCGTCGTCCAAGCATGTTGCGCAGCACCTCGGCGTGCCGAAGCTGGCAACAGCCACCGCGGTTGGCTCCGCCGGCACGTACAGCGGAAAGGTTGCGCCACGGTTGACGGCCTCGGGTTCGCTGATGGGGTCGTTGTTGCCGTCAATCAGCCCCTGGCCTACGGCGTTGATCATGCACAGCCCGTTGCACGTGCGCTTGTCGTGCCACCGAATGACGTCGGGGACGGCTTCGCCGGGCAGGTATCTCTCACCGGCCGGCTCGTGCGTGTAGAAGTGCGTGTCGCCTATTGCTGCGCACTCAACGTTAGGCCCCACAAACATGAGGCCGTAGGTGTTGTAGAGCTGCGCAACGTTGGCGCCGGCGACCATGTTGGTCAGACGAGCCTCGGTTACGGCTCTCGTGACGTTTGTGTACCGCGAAAACCCGCTGTCGAGGGCCGCCTGCGACTGCCCGTTGGCCACGCACTTGGGTTGGCTGAGGCGCGTGCGGCAGGACGCGTGCACTCCGCACACGCCGAGCTTGAGCACGCGCGACGCGTACTCGGCGACGTAATTGTATTGCTGGCTGTAGCCCTGCTCAACAAAGTAGGCTTCAATGTCGGGCTCTCGGTTGCACTTGGATTCGCAACGCTCGCCGGCAAAGTCGTCGTCGCACTCGCACGCAACGTGTTCGTCCGTGTCGTCGTTGGCCACCAGCGTGCTTGTGCACGAGCCGTGGCCAGAGCAAAACAGGGAATCGTATCGCGTGACGTACTCAGTGAGCACCTCGATCTGGTTCTGTCTGTCGCTCTCGGTGGTGGCCACCTGAGTCAGCGTGACGCCGTTGTCCATGTACCAGTCCACGAGGTCATAAAATTCGGATTTGCGGCTCGGGTCGTACGGGCAGGTCTGCTTGCACTCCCGACCGCTGGCGATCAGCATGTTGCGCACGCGCCCAACTCTGAAGACGGACAGCTGCGGCATCAAGTTCACGATGGACTCGTAGACTCCGTGGCACAGGCACGTTTCGCCCGTGCAACGCCCGTGCCTGTTGCAGCCGCTGTGGTTTGGGTAGCACTCGGCGTGATACGCGCTGTCGATGTTTTTGTAGGCCGGGCATGCGTCCATCAGCGTTGTGTTGCGCCCAATGACGTCGTACACGAACTGTCCGAGCTCGACCGGCGTGCACTCCAGCGCTGTCTGGTTCCACTCGCACAGGCCCGGACATGGCCTACCACAGTCTTGTCCACCGAAGAGGTGGCCACCGTAGCGGTCCGTGCGGCACGTGCATCCCACCGACGTCACCTGCTCCGTGCTGCAGACTCCGTAGCGCTTGTCCTTGCACACGCAAGCCCCGGAGCAGCTCCGCCCGGCATACTTGTAGTCGGGCGAAGACAGACACGTTCCGTTGGTGCCTGCGGCCTCGGACGGCAGGCATACGCAAGTGCCGGTGCCGTAGTCGTATTGGCCGCCGGATCCGGCCGGCACTGCCTCGGCGCACCGCCCCCTGGGACAGTACACGGTCTTGTCGTTGCCAAAGCCTTGGTCCGCCAGATCCGGCGGGCTCGAGCCGCATGGCGTGCTTCTCGACACGCGCACGGGGTCACCGGTCAGAGGAGTGTAGTTGTAGTCTACGCGGTGTGACGGACAACCGAGCAGGTTGCACGCCGGGCCCCCAAGCTCACCGGTGCAGTCGCATTGCGCCAAGCGGCAGCGGTTGACACCCACGGTCGTGTTGCAGAACGCGAAATTGCCCTCGTGATCCGGATCGGTCATGGTAGTCGGCAGGCGCCCGCACTCCTGGTCCGTGGTGCACGGGCGGTTGACGTACATTTCCCCGCCGAGCACGTAGGTGTCGCGAGTCCTGCACGCCCGCTCGTTGCAGTGCAGCCCGTAGTGCTTTGGGCACTCGATCTCGCACTTCATGCCCTGGAACCCGTCGTCGCACTTGCACTCCTGGTTGAAGCCGCACACGCCGTGGCCTGAGCATCCGCTGCACCTCGACCTGCACCCCGACTCGGCCGTGTATCCGTCGTAGCAGCGGCACAAGCGGAAGTCCTTGCTGGAGTTGCCTAGCTCGGGCGGTGGATTGCCCTCTCTCTCCAGCACGGCCGTCACCGTTGCGTTGGAGTAGTCGCATCGTCCCAGGCTCATGCGCTGGTTGCAGCTGTACAGGTCGTCGCAGTACAGTGTGCAGCCAAACTCGGGCAGGCGATACCCCGGCAGGCACGTCTTGCAGCGGGTGCGGGGATCGTAGTTGCCGTTGCATATGCATATGGAGTTTGGATATAGAGCGTAGTCCTCGTTCGGCAGGGGACAGCGGCCGTTGCCGTGGCAACTGAGCTCGCCGGTGATGCACTGCACGGTGCAGCCGACCTCAATGGGTATGGAGTTGTCATCCAGGCTGATGGGCATGGCCGGAAACCACGTGGGTTTGCACCGTCGGCAGTTTCCGGGGTCTCGCCTCCTGTTGCGGCAGGTCGTTGGTTCGAAGGTGAGCTCTGTGTCGCTCTTGATGCGCAGAAACAGCGTGCCGTCGCTGTCGTTGCATTCGTCTTCGTTGTCACACACAAACACGGGCTGATACTGGAAACCCAGGTTTGCTCCGGCAACGACGCGGGCGATGGCGTTGCACCCGCGACTGACCAGTCCGTCGCACATCTCTCTGGCCTGGTGAAACGTGGGCACGGGGGCCGACCAGCGCTTGTGGTACAGAAGCGCGTCATTGGTTCGCAGGTAGCTGCCGGAGACGGCTACAAAGGGGTCGGTCAGCACCTGCCCGGTGGAGTTAATCTGCAGCTCAATTTCAAGCTCCAGATCCACCACAGTGATGATGCGCTTGTGCAGCGGGTCTTCGAGGACCTTGTACAGGTCGCAGCTCGTCTCGTTGTACTCCTGCTCGTACCAAAGCAGCAGCGTCGGGTCTCTGTTGGGATAGTCGCAGTCGCACGACTCGCCGTTGACGTTGCAGCGGCCGTTGGGGCCGCACGTCTCCGCGTCGTCCTGGCACCGCTGTGGAAATCCGTAGTCCGGGACCCGCGTGACGGACGTCGATGGTATGGGCAAGCACTCATCGTTGTCGCCGCTGCGTTCGTAGCCATCGAGACATATGCACTCGCAATTCGACGTGCCCTGCTCGCCCGGGCCACACTGCGTCACCTTGCCACAATTGGGACCGCAGATCCCCGGTGCGCACGTGCAGCTACCGCGCCGGCATACGTTGAGGCTGTTGCTGTCGTGGTTGCACCCCGCGGCTCCGACGCTCGGTCGTTCCGCACACATCGTGCTGCACGGCTGCGTCGTTGCCGTGTACCAGTCCCCGTGGCACACGCATGAGCCCTCCGCGTTGCACTGGCCGTGCCCGCTGCACGTGGTGCTGGGGTTGCAGTATGTCTGACACTGTGGTCCGTAATACATGGGCAGGCAGTCGCCGGTGCACTGCGTCGCCGTGTTGTTGGACGCCTTGCAGTCGCTGCACATCTCTCCGAACCACTTCTGGTCGGCGTTGCACTTGACTCGGCTACCGTACTTGGCAGTAGAGCTGAACACGCACGACCCGCGCGAGGATGGCACTTGGCACATGGAACAGTCGTAGCCGTCGGCGTACCAGGGTATGTGACTGCAGTCGCACTCAAAAAAAAAGAAATCCAGCACCCCACCGTTCTTACAAATGGTCGCGCCGTAGAGCTCTCGCACATAGACGTACGGGAACGCAACGATAAATATAATGGACAGTATACGCAGCGGCCACTTCCACATACTCAAAATAAGCCAGCTTGTATTATATAGGGACGAAATTCGATTTGCGCTGGATGCTGCGACGGCACAGTGGGCACTTTTTCGGACGCGGCAAAGCAGCCACGCAGTCGTCGCAAAAGCGCGCATGGCCACAAGGACGAACCACCGTGTTGCAGTGATTTGTCAGGCATACGCAGCACAGCGTGCGATCCGTCTTCATTTCTTCCGACAAGATGTTTGCAATCAGTGTCTCGGTATCCTCTGTCGCTGAGACGCGAGACGTGCCACGGCCACGCTGAGAAGCAGCCGGCGGGCGGCTAGAAGTTTGATCTGGGGCCGCTGCCGCCGCAGCCCGTACAAGGCCGTTGAGCCCTCTCGACTCAACGGGCGATTGGCGGTCTAGGTTGGCGTGCCACGCGTCTACATGGTGACACCGAGAACACATGCCGGGAGAACCGCCCGTCTGAATGCATGGGCAGCGGCAGTTGGGAAATTCGCACCGGCCGCGGCGGATGCCGGCGACCTCTACGCCAGACATCGCTCAATGTACTGATCTGTCGGTGTAGCAAACCACGGCTGGCACGCGCTGTAGTGGTCGTTGCTATACACGACGGCCTTCCAATCCTTTTGCCCTGGAGTGGCCCTGCGTGGCTGCACGAGCGTAGGCCCACCTTCTGGTCGCACGACAATGACCTGCTGGTCGTACGCGTTGCAAAATGCGTCCAGAGTCAAATGATCGCCCCACGTGCCACTGTTGCGCATGCAAGACAGGTAGTTTGGCGTCGTCACCGAATCCTTGTAGTCGTCCCAGTGTTTTTCCATATAGTCGCACACCGTACGTCGTATGCGCGCGTGCCGGTTGTCCGTGCCAAAACAAGATGTGGAAAGTGCTTTGAATTGACAATTTCCATCGCCGTCGATGATGGCCACTGAGCAGGGGGGGCAAAAACTTTTGCGAAGGGCATCCATACACTTGAGTGTCATATAAAAATAAATACATTACACATACACAGCTACGCCAGCAGAAATGGCCATTTGTTCGAAGCAAGCCTCGACGGCGCACATTTTGCGCCGGACCTTGAAGGCGAACGCAAGCAACACCGACTTTTCCGCCTTTGCCATGGCACGTGAAGTGAGGCCAGGCATCTGCGTCTCCCACACGCCGTCGCCGATTTCTGCGGAGCGATCGTCAAGCAGCTTTGCCGAAATGCACATGCAGGCCATCGCCGCGACGTTGGATTTGTCGTCTAGTTCGTGAAAAAGGCACATAGCGTGGGCAATGATCCACTCGAAACCAGAATCTCCGTCGGATTCGAACCACCGAATCCAACGTTCAATGCAACCCGCCATCCAATTCACGTCCTGCTGGCTACGGCTGCGGCCCAGAAAGCAGCGAGCCAGGTCGGCCGCGTCAAACTGGTCCACCAACGACAAGCTCATTTCAAAGTGCCCGCGGTTGCCACAGAGAAGGCCCCCGGTTTTAATGAGGTTATCACGGCCTGCTGCACGTCTTCAAAAGAAGCTTCTCCGACTGTTCTCCAGTACGCGTGAAAATCGGAGGTGTCCGGGTGCAACAGAGCTCGCTGCGCAGCGCCGGCTAGGAAACGGCTGGTTGTGCCATACGTGTCGAAGCTGTTGTGCATTGATTCGCGCGCCACCTCAACATCTTCCCGGCTGAATTTGCCAGCGGCAAACTCGTTCAGCAGATTCATGGTCAGCTCGTGGCCGCGGTCCAGCACGTTGTTGTTGAAGGTGGCGTTTACAATCATGGACGGAAACGAGCCGTTGCTGACGACGCGCGCGCTGATGCCGTACGTCAGGCCCTCCTTGTCGCGCACAATTTTCATCAGCTTGCCGGTAAAGGAGTTGCCCATGGTTAGCGTGGCCAGCTTGAGTTTTGCAATGCGCTCGGTGTCGTCCGGCGACACCCCCTCAAACCTCTGGCCAATGCACACGTTCAGGCTCGGCGTGTTGGGGACCGAAATGCGTTCGGAGCCCACGGACATTTTGCGAGCCGTGCTGGCGTAGCACTGGCGTGGGGGCTCAACTGAAACAGCGGGGGCCACTACGGACACTACCGACGCACGAACCTCCGGAGACACGTTCAGCGTAGACACGCGCACAGGCGCCTTCTGCATGTCGTCGATGAGCTGCTGCACAATTTTCGGATTGCTCAACATACGGATGGATTGCTTGCGGCCTTCCACCGGAAGGATGTAGTTGTCGTCCGACGTATCGTACAGACGGTTGTATACCGCCGCTTGGCTGCGCAGGTGCGCGTCATACACGCTGCCGTTTGTCATTGCGGCCAACTTGCCGCGCTGCACCTCGTACTGATCACGCTCGAACTTGCTGTTGCGCAGCGTCTCGGCCCACATGCGCGCGGCACTGGTGAGCTTCTCGCGATCGCAGCAGAGGTTTGAGACGACGTGACCATTGCTGTACGACCAGTCGCATTTGATGTCGTGATCGAGCATGGTGTCGTTGTGCAGGCCGTGCGCGTTGTACAGCGCCGGAACAAGCTCGCGCGCCGCCCACTGGTCGCGCATGCCCGGCACACGCATGGCCAGCGTCACAAACGCGCGATTCAGCGGGCGCACGGCGTGGTTGACGATGACGCCGTCCGGCAGCACCTGCACGGCGCCGAGGTCGAGTGACGCGTCATCAGCAAGCTGAAACGACGCCACGTCGTCCGGTGGACTCAGGTGCGATGTGAGAGGCTCCACCGCCAGCGCGCTGCGCGGGGGGATGGTGTTCTGCAGGTGACGCACGAGCACCAGGTCGTTCTCGCTCATGAGGCCGCGGACTGCCGCGCGCACGTCCTTGCTGGTGATTTTGCCGTCAGCAAACCGCGTGTCGTACTTGAAGTCAAGGGACGCGTCGTTGCACGCCATGATGCCCGCAGCGGCTGCGTCGGCCACGCCGCTCAGGTCACCCTCCACGTCCGAGCGCATTTGGTTGCGGATGTTGCTTAGCGCGGTGCGGAGCATCTTGTCGTCGTTGAAGTTCATCATGACCTTGCCGATGCCGGCCAGTATGCCCGACTGCGCCGCCATCATGCGCATGTCCTCCGTCTGGGCAGAGCACGGCACGGCCGCCAGCAGGTACATGGAGTCCGGGCGCGTGTAACGATTGACGTGCATGAAGCACTGTGACACCAACCCGACGTCCTTTAGCTCCGAAAGCACGCTCGGCGCGTTTTCGTTGCGAGGAGACAGCAGCTCTCGCACGACCTCGAGAGCGTCGCTCTGCGGGCCGTACGCCGGAGACGGCCAGCCGAGACCCACCAGCGAAGCACCGCTGGCGCGGCGCATCTCCACCATGCGAAGGCCGGACTTGGTGCGCACGTTCACAGAAGGCATTGGATGCAGACTATCGTTGCACGGGATGTTGTTGAACGTGTCGCCCACCATGTTGATGAACTCGCCGGCCTCCGTGTTCGGCGGAAGGCCGCCGACCACCAGCAGCGTCTGGCGACTGGGGCCGAGCAGATTCTTGTGCATCTCCACAAGGCGATCGAGCGTCAGAGACTTCAGGGTCGACTCGAGTCCGATGGTGGGCTCCACGTTGCCCGAGTTAATCACGTGCTTGTTCAGCGTCTGGATGACGTGGCGGGCCGCCGCTGAAGGCGCCTGGTTGCGGTGCATCTCGTCCAGAACGTTGTCGATCTCGACGCGCAGCTGATCTTTGGTGACGTTGGCGATGTGCGTGCCGCGCATGCTGTCCGCCTGGAAGCGCAGGTAGTTGGGCAGCAGCGAGAGAGGGCCCTCGTACAGAGTCGTGACGTAGTTGTTGCTCGTGCTGGCGTTGATGTTGCACCCGGGGAAGTGGGACCACGCGTAGCCGTCCTTAAACAGGAAGTGCTCCAATGCGTGCGCGGCGCCAAGCTCGTGCACGTTCTCCAGGCGCGAGCCGCTGTCAATCAGGCGCTGCACCACGACCTGCTGACCCTGCTGCATCGGCACCCACACAAAGCGCATGCCGTTGCCGGGCATGCGAAACGTGTGACAGTTGCGGTCGCTGCGAACGTGCTCAATGTTGCCGTTTAAGGACACCGAAGAGATGTCTATGATAGTCATTCATGACACAACAACACGTCTTTATATATTATGTTACACATTGAGGTCAAGCCTGAGATCGTTGCGCACAAGAGACGCGCGGTCGGGTTGCGGCTGCAGCCCAACACGCGAAGCACCGCCGTAGTTTCCTGGCATTTGAATGTTTTGGTCATTCTGGTTGGAAGGCCAGCCGAAGACAAATCTGGTGAACGATAGCACGAACGGAAGTATCATAAACGCAGCCGCAATAACCGTGGTTGCAAATGTTATCCTGGCCTTTGAGATAACGACGTCAACGTCCG
>Ga0160422_10002181_pt1 | contig 12247 bp, 8 predicted proteins | sample Fk160mmetaG_FD_108192 | JGI IMG/M metagenome (GOLD analysis project Ga0160422, IMG submission 108192) | Marine microbial communities from the Central Pacific Ocean - Fk160115 60m metaG | ecosystem: Environmental > Aquatic > Marine > Oceanic > Photic zone | place: The Central Pacific Ocean...
CGCTCCAGTGGAAATGCCGGAGACTTGCCGGGGTTCTGCAGCACCGCAACCACCAGCTCCTCCACCAGGGAGGATCCCCGCTCAATCAGATCGAGATGACCGAGGGTCAGTGGATCGAAGCTGCCTGGATAGAGCGCCTTCATCCCGACAACCTCAGGGTGTGCTGGGCGGATCCTATGCACCCCGGTGTCCTTAGATTCTCGGCATGCAGCCCACATTGCTCGAGCAACCGGAGCGACTCGAACGTCGACTGAAGGAGATCCCGAGCGAACCCGGCTGTTACCTGATGCGTGACGCTGCGGACCGCCTTCTCTACGTGGGCAAGTCCAAAAGCCTGCGCAGTCGTGTGCGCAGTTATTTCCGCAGTCGTCACGATCTGAGCCCACGCATCCGTCTGATGGTGCGCCAGATCTGTGAGATCGAATTCATCGTCACTGACAGTGAGGCCGAGGCACTCGCCCTCGAAGCCAATCTGATCAAGAATCAGCAGCCGCACTTCAACGTGCTGCTCAAGGACGACAAGAAATATCCCTACCTCTGCATCACCTGGAGTGAGGCTTACCCCAGAATTTTCATCACCCGACGGCGCCGGTTTCGCAGTCCCCTTGATCGCTTTTACGGGCCCTACGTCGATGTGGGTCTCCTGCGCCGAACGCTGTTTCTGGTGAAGCGGGTGTTTCCTCTCCGCCAGCGTCCCAGGCCTCTGCACCAGGATCGCACCTGTCTCAACTACAGCATCGGGCGCTGTCCAGGTGTCTGTCAGGAAAAGATCAGCTCGGAGGACTATCACCGAACACTGCGCAAGGTGGCCATGGTGTTCCAGGGCCGCAGCGATGAGCTCCAGCACCTGCTGACGCAGCAGATGGATCGCTATGCCGAACGGCTGGATTTCGAGGCCGCCGCCAAGGTGCGCGATCAGCTTCAGGGGCTCGATCAGTTGACGGCAGATCAGAAGATGAGCCTTCCCGATTCATCGGTGAGCAGGGATGTGATCGCCATGGCTGCCGACGAGCGCCTTGCCGCGGTGCAGCTGTTTCAGATGCGTGCCGGAAAGCTGGTGGGCCGTCTCGGATACATGGCTGATGCTTCCAATCAGCCCCCAGGCCAGATCCTGCAACGGGTGATCGAAGAGCACTACAGCCAGGTGGACGCTGTGGAGATCCCACCGGAACTGCTCGTGCAACACCCTCTCGTGCAGACCGGTCTCCTCGAGGAATGGCTCAGCGAACAGCGTGAGCGCAAGGTTCAGATCCACTGCCCGAAGCAGCGCCAGAAAGCCGATCTGATCGACCTTGTTCAACGCAACGCGGACTATGAACTGCAGCGGGCGAAACAGGGTCAGGAGCAGCAGGCGCTTGCAACGGAGGATCTCGCGCAACTGCTTGAACTGCCCACGCCACCAAGACGGATCGAGGGATACGACATCAGTCACATCCAGGGCAGCGATGCAGTCGCGTCCCAGGTCGTCTTCATTGACGGGCTTCCGGCCAAGCAGCACTACCGCAAATACAAGATCCGCAGCAGCAGCATCAGGGCCGGTCACAGCGACGACTTCATGGCGATGGCGGAGATCATGCGTCGCCGCTTCCGACGCTGGGCCAGGGCCAAGGCCGATGGCATTGACGTTGGTGCCCTGCGACACAAGGGCGGAAGCGCTCTGCAGACGGACGGTCTGAATGACTGGCCCGATGTGGTGATGATCGATGGCGGCAAGGGTCAGCTGTCGGCGGTGATGGAGGCGCTGAGGGAACTCAACCTGCATGACGACCTCAACGTCTGCTCGCTGGCGAAGCAGCGTGAGGAAATCTTTCTCCCCGGGGAAAGTCTCCCTCTGGAGAGTGAACCCGATCAGCTTGGCGTGGCGTTGCTGCGCCGCCTGCGTGATGAAGCCCACCGCTTTGCAGTGAGCTTCCATCGCCAGCAACGGGGCGAACGGATGAAACGCTCCCGTCTTTCGGACATCCCAGGTGTGGGCCCCAAGCGCGTCAAGGAACTGCTCGCGCACTTCCATTCCATCGATGCCATTCAGCTGGCCTCCGTGGAGACCCTGCTCCAGGCCCCCGGTGTTGGTCTCTCTCTGGCACGGGACATCCGTCGCTTCTTTCATCCCGATGAAGAGGCCGAGCAGGATGATCGGATCCACGACCCGGGATCTCCATCGCCATGATCCGTGCTCTGTCTCTGGTCGCCATGCTGATCAGCCTGTTCTCTGGACTGGTGTTCCCCGCCACGGTGGAGGCCTCACCGGGACTCTGCACGGGTCCCGTCTGCGCCGATGACATCACCCGCAGCGCCAAGAACCACTGGCAGCTGGTGCTCAAACTCAATGATCAGCTCGGTCATCGCGAGAAGGTGGTGATGAACTGCAAGGCCGGCCAGCTCAGCCCCATCTCCGGTCCTGTGGACAGGCCCTATGCCCTGTCCATCGGTCGACGGGCCTGTCGCCTGGCCGGGGAAGGCTGAGCGTGGATCTCACTCTGATCTATCCCCATCAGCTCTTCGCTGACCACCCTTCGCTGCTGCCGGGAAGACCCGTGGCTCTGGTCGAGGATCCCCTGTTCTTCGGCACCGACCCTCAGTGGCCGATTCAGGTGCATCGTCAGCGCGTGCTGCTGCATCGCTGTTCGATGGCGGCTTACGGAGCAGCCCTGCAATCCCGAGGTTTCACCGTTCTGCAGCGCCGTCATCATCAGGCGCGTGACAGCACTGGACATCTCAAAGCGCTGCGTGCCAGCGGTTTCAGTTGTTTCCACCTTGCTGACCCGATCGATGATGTGCTGTGCAGGCGACTGAAGCGTTTTGGCGACAGCCATGGCTGTGGGCTGGAGATCTCACCCACGCCGATGCTCCTGACCCCGGATGCCGTGATCAGCGAGCACTTCGCCGCTGGTCGTAAACCCTTCATGGCCAAGTTCTATGAGATGCAGCGCAAGCGGCTCAATGTGCTGATCGAGTCGGATGGGAGCCCCGTCGGCAATCGCTGGAGCTTTGATGCCGACAACCGCAAGAAACTGCCGAAAGGCATCGTCGTTCCATGCGAGCCGGGCACCACGGCGGGTGCTGAGGTGGAACTGGCCCGTCAGGAACTCGAGCAGGAGGGTCTGCCCCTGATCGGACACTGGGATGTGTTCACCTATCCGATCAGCCATGACGATGCGGATCGTTGGTTGCAGTCGTTCCTCGAGCAGCGCTTCAGGGAGTTCGGTGCTTACGAAGATGCCATCAGCACCCGGCATCGGGTGATGTGGCACAGCGTGCTCACGCCAATGCTCAACATCGGGTTGCTCACGCCTCAGCAGGTGCTTGATCGCACCCTGCAGAGAGCGGAGGAGGGTGACGTTCCTCTCAATTCCCTCGAGGGATTCATCCGCCAGATCATCGGCTGGCGGGAGTTCATGGCGGCGATGTACAAGCGCCACGGCGTTGTGATGCGCAACGGCAACTTCTGGAACTTTGACGACCGTCCGATTCCTCAGGCCTTCTATCGCGGCACCACCGGTCTGCCCCCCATCGATGATGCGATTCACCATGCTCTGGACACCGGTTACTGCCACCACATCGAACGGCTGATGCTTCTGGGCAATGTGATGCTGCTCTGTGGTTTCCATCCCACCAGGGTCTATCGCTGGTTCATGGAGCTGTTCGTGGATGCCTACGACTGGGTGATGGTGCCCAACGTCTACGGCATGAGTCAGTTCGCCGACGGTGGGCTGTTCACCACCAAGCCCTACCTCTCAGGGTCGAATTACGTCCGCAAGATGTCCGACTATCGCAAGGGGGACTGGTGCGATGTCTGGGATGGGCTGTTCTGGAGTTTCATCAAAAGACATGAGGCCTTTTTCCGAGGCCAGTACCGGCTGGCGATGATGGCCAGGAATCTGGACCGCATGGCGCCGGAGGTTGTGAGTGCTCACCAGCGCCGTGCTGATGATTTCCTTGACTCCATCGCCTGAACCCTGCGTAGGGTCATTCCATACCGAACGCTGTGATGACGCTTCCCCCTGAGGCCTATCTCTGGTTCAAAACACTCCACATCGTTGGTGTGGTGGTCTGGTTCGCTGGCCTGTTCTATCTGGTGAGGCTGTTCATCTACCACGTGGAAGCGGAGGAGCTGGCTCCTGAGCTGCGCGGCCCGTTTCAGGCGCAGTACAGCCTCATGGAAAAAAGGCTTGCCAACATCATCACCACCCCGGGGATGGTTGTCGCCGTCTCCATGGCCATCGGCCTGCTGATTGCTCAGCCCTCATGGCTGCAGCAGGGCTGGATGCACGCCAAACTCGCGTTCGTGGCAGCGCTGCTGGCCTATCACGCCTTCTGCTACAGGGTGATGGGACAGCTTCAGGCAGGCACCTGCACCTGGAACGGAAAACAGCTGAGGGCTCTGAATGAACTGCCGACGCTGCTGCTGGTGATCGTGGTGATGCTTGTGGTCTTCAAGACCCAGTTCCCCACCAGCGCAGCCACCTGGTTCATCGTCGCGCTGGTGGTGTTCATGGCGGCCTCGATCCAGTTCTACGCCCGCTGGCGACGCCTCCGCGCTGAGGCCACCGCAGCTGAGAGCTCCGCAGCTGAGGCCACCCCAGCTGAGGCCACCCATGGCGGTTGAAGGCCATCCCCTGCGCCCGGTGCTCGAAACGGTCGGTCCAGACAGCTGTCCGGGTCGGTTCAACTTTCACTGCCACACCCTCTGCAGCGACGGGAGCCTTGAACCGCTTGCTCTGATCAGACAGGCCACCGAGAGGGGACTCAGCCATCTCGCGGTCACCGATCACCATTCGAGTGCCTCCTTCCGTCCCATGCAGGACTGGCTTTCATCCCAGCGTGATCAGGGTGAGAGGGTTCCAGTGCTGTGGAGCGGCATGGAGATCAGCGCACTGCTGCGCGGCTGTCTGGTGCATGTGCTGGCCCTGGGCTTTGAACCGGATCATCCGGCACTGGCCGTTTACAACCGCGGTGATGCAGCCGTGGGTGCAGCGCTCAGAGCGGAGAGTGTCTGTGCTGCCATTCATGAGGCCGGGGGACTGACGATCCTGGCCCATCCAGGCCGGTACCGACTGGGCTTTGCCGAGTTGATCGATGCCGCTGCTGAGCTTGGATTTGACGGAGGTGAAGCCTGGTACGACTACGACATGCAGGCACGCTGGAGCTGGTCGCCCGTGGTCTGTGAAGCAATTGATCGCCGGTTGAAGAACCTTGGCCTTTTGCGTACGTGTGGAACAGACAGTCACGGCGTGGACCTAGAAGGTCGCTAAGTTCGACTGACGTCCCTGACCATGGGTATGGGTATCTTCGATCGTCTGCGCAAAACCGACTCGAGCAAGAGCGAGTCCTCAAGGGGCCCCAAGGCAGAGAAACCCAAGCCCGAGGCCTTTTTCCTTGACAGCGACAGTTCCTCCTCGCTGGGTGATCGCGACTACATGCGCGAGTCCAAGACGATCCGACGCACGTTCCCAGGAACGCTGGACAACCCCGGTGGCAAGGAACTGGTCACCGAGGTTGACGCCATGGACTTCAAGATCGACAAGCGCAGCGACGGCCTCGGCGATGTCAAGGTCGTGGAGCAGACAACAAGTTTCAATGCGGGCATTCCCAAACCGGTGAAGAAGACCTTCGCCGAGACCATGACCCAGTCTGAACTGGATCAGAGGCTCAAGGGCAGTGCCATGAAGCAGGCGGGAGTGAACGCCCCCGCAGCACCCGACGCTGCTCCGGTGGCCCGCAAGCAGGAGCTGAAGCCCAAGGAGGAACCCAAATCAGCAGCAGCGTCGGCGCAGAAGAGCAGCAAGCCTGGATCAATCGATCCCTTCCTCTCCATGGTGCGCGATCTCAACAACTGATCCTGGTCATGAGCCGTTGACCCCCCCTGATTCAACGGAGCGTTCAGACTCCAGCAGCACCGTGCGGATGTCATCCAGCAAGGATGCATCCGCATCACGCCAGAGTCCCCGATTCGCCGCTTCGAGGCAGCGTTCGGCCATGTCCCTGAGCGCCCATGGGTTGCGCATCAGCAGGAATTCCCTGACGCCCCTGTCGATCAGCCAGCATTCCGCGAGACGGCCATAGCACCAGTCCGGCACGCAGCCGGTGGTCGCGTCGTAGGCGAACAGGTAATCAAGACTTGCCCCCATCTCGAAAGCCCCCTTGTAACCGTGCTGCTTCATCCCCTCGATCCATCGGGGGTTCAGCAGTCGACTGCGAACCACCTTGTCGATCTCCCTCTGCAGTGAATGAATGCGCAGTCGCTCCCGCCGTGAATGGTCGGCAAACAGCAGCTGCGGGGCACGGCCGCTGATCGTTTCCACCGCGGCAGCCAGGCCCCCGTGGAACTGGTAGTAGTCGTCGGAATCGAGAAGATCGTGTTCACGATTGTCCTGGTTCTGAACGACCACCTGGACCGATTGCAAAGCCTGCTCCAGGCTGGAGCGGTCGTGATGGGCCGTTGCCTGCGCGTCATATCGCCATGAACTCCAGGTCACATAGGCCTCTGCGAGATCCTGGCGCTGATCCCACTGCCCGGAGTCGATCAGGGCCTGGAGACCAGCTCCATAGGCTCCCGGTGCTGATCCGAACAGGCGATGCTGAGGCCCGCTGCTGCGCGTGAGAGCCGCCAGGGGATTGTGCTCGCCCTCCTCGTCAAGCCCCGCCACCAGGGCAAGCGCACGACTGACCCAAGCGACCAGCTGGGGAAAGGCATCCCGGAACAATCCGGACATGCGCAGGGTGACATCCACCCGAGGCCGCTCAAGCAGTGACAGGGGGATCACCTCAAGATCGATCATGCGACGGGTCGGGCCGTCCCAGACCGGTCGCACGCCGAGCAGAGCGAACATCTGAGCGATGTCTTCACCGCCGTTGCGCATGGTGGCAGTGCCCCAGACGGACAGGGCCAGATGCCGCAGCGGTTCCCCCTCCTCCAACGCGTAGAGATCCACCAGCTGCTCGGCGCTGCGGCGCCCGAGATCCCAGGCCGCCTCGGTTGGTAAACCCCTCAGATCGACGGAGTAGAAATTCCGACCTGTTGGAAGCACGTCATCACGCCCGCGCGTTGGTGCACCGGAGGGACCGCTCGGCACCCGTTGACCTGCCGCTGCGGCGATGAGCGCCTGCCGCTCCCGCAGGGCGCAGCCATCGAGCCTCGGCCACAGCTCGTTTCTGATGAACCAGAGAGGCTGGGGCAGGGGATCAACCGCCAGCCAGCGCCGAAGCGGATCAATCAGTGCTGTGCCATCGTCGACGGTCGAGCCGTCGCTGTCGCCGGTCAGAAGTCGAAGCAGCTGGTCGGCCTGGAGTTCCAGCCAATCGTTGGCATCGCTCAGACGGCGTGCCATGTGACAGCCATGGCGTTTGAGGATCAGCTGATCTTCAGGGGACAACAGCGCACCGTCCTCCTCGATCCAGGGATCACAGGCCAGTCCAAGTGTCTGAGCCATCCACTGGGTCAGTCCCGGTCTCCCGGAGGAGGGAGACCGGGCGATTGCAAGCAACAACTCCCTCAGCTTTCCCTGCGCTGGTTGCTCACCCAGTCGATGCAGTCCCGTGCGGATCTGGGCGTCCTTCAGTTCGCAGAGATAGGTCTCCACCTGTGCGAACAGACCGCTGAGATGATCGGAGTCCGTCAGAGCGGCTGGATCATCGGGCAGCAGGGGCCAGTTCAGCTCTCTCAGCAGCTGGATCAGCTGGCGTTGAATCAGATCACAGCGGGCGGAGCCCAGCAGCTGCGCTTCAACGTATTCATCCAGCAGGGATTCCAGGGACAACAGTCCCCCGTGCAAACCGGCGCGTCCCAGCGGCGGTGTGAGGTGATCCAGGATCACTGCATGTCCACGCCGCTTGGCCTGTGAGCCCTCCCCCGGATCGTTGACGATGAAGGGATACAGATGGGGGATGGCTCCAAGCGCCAGATCAGGCGCGCAGCTGTCGCTCAGGCCGACCGATTTCCCCGGCAGCCATTCGGCACTGCCGTGTTTGCCGACGTGCATCATCAGCTGGCAGCGGTGCTCTTCGCGCAGCCAGAGGTACTGAGCCAGATACCGATGGGGGGGAGGCAGGTCGGGGGAATGCAGATCACTGAGCTGATCGGGGTCATAGCCCCGGCTTGGCTGCACCAGAATCACGACGCGACCGAAGCGCACGCCATGGATGGCAAATCCTTCAGGATCCAGATCCTGTGCCGCATCGGGATTGCCCCAGCGCGTCCGGATCGGCGCTCTGGCTGCCTCCGGCAGTGCTGACCACCACCTCTGGTACTGCGACAGGGGCAGATGGGTGAGCGGCGCTCGCGCATGGCTTTCCGGATCGTTGGTGCGCCCCCGAAGCACAAGGGTCATCAGAGCGTCCGCATGCTCTGGGAGCGGCCGGGCACCGAGATCGAAACCCTCCTCCTCAAGCCAGCGCAGAATGTTCAGACAGCTTGCCGGGGTGTCGAGACCGACCCCATTCGCCAGGCGACCGTTCCGGAGCGGATAGTTGGCCAGCACAAGCGCCAGCTGCCGTTGGTGCGCGTCGGTGGAGCGCAGATCGATCCAGGCCCTGGCGTGGTCAGCGATCCACTGCAGTCCACGCTGATCGGGCTCCAGTCGTTTGACGGCTGTGCACAGCCGCTCGTCGGCATGATCCACCTCCCTGAAAGCGCCGATGCGGGTGGTGATGCGTCCATCGAGTTCCGGTAACACCACCTGGAGCGAGAGATCGATGGGATCGAGTCCCTGAAACGACTTGATCCACTGGTCCCTGGAGCGACCGGAACTGAGCATCTGCAGGACCGGGCAGCCGAGACGGTCCCAGAGCGGTGCCCCAAGCCCCGCATCGGCCATCTGAACGGATGCGAACGACGTGGAGGTGATCACCAGCTCCACCTGCTGCTGGCGGTAGAGCCGTTGAACAGCCTCCTGCACGGCGGGATCGCGAAGGCCGCTCACCCAGAGGGCCCTGGGCACCAGTCCGCATGAGCGCAGGGTTGCAAGCAGCACGGTGCACCAGTGAACATCTGCCGATTGACGGTGGGCGCGATAGAGCACGACGCCGACCCTGGGACCCGGTTCATCGCGCCAATCGAACGGGTCTGGATCCGGACATGCTGTGACGCTGAACGTCGGTGGATCACTGTCCCGACCAAGGCTTGCTCCCGAGGAGAGCGCCCAGCGCAGACCTGACAGCCAGCACTGCAGATTCTCAGCGCCGCCCTCGCGCAGCAGCGATGCCATCGCAGCGCAAAATGATTCCGGCAGGCTGCTGAGCGGGTGAAGCTCGTGATCCTGTTCGGGTGTGCCCGCGAGCACAAGCAGATGACGACCGGGGGCTCCCGCCTGCCACTGGGCGCACTGCTCGAGTCCATAGGACCAGTGGCCGCGTCCCCCCAGGAGTCGCACCACGATCAGGCGGGTGACGGATGCCGAGGCCGACAGATAGTGATCGATCTGTGCCGGATGCCCGAGCGCGTCGAGGGGCAGGGCACGCATCCCCCCCTCCCATGGCGCCTCCTGTTGCAGGTCAAGGATCCTTGCCAACGCCGAGATGTCGGAACTTGCACTGGTGAGGAACAGGACCGGAGCGCAGGGTTGCTCGACCAGGGCGATCGGCCCATCGGTGTCGGCGCCAGGAAGGCTGCTTAAGCGATGCATGCCTGCATTCTCCAGTGCGGGACGCAGCCGGGAGCTGACGGGTGAGAAGATCTGGTCAACGGACCCCCAGCGATGCATCAGTTCCTCCCATACGCCTGGTTCCAGGGACGCTGCGTTCCTTTCGCTGAAGCCAAGGTGTCAGTGGCGACCCATGCCCTGCACTACGGAACTGGTGCGTTCGGCGGCATGCGGGCGATTCCGGATCCAGGCGAGAGCGGCGGCGTGTTGCTGTTCCGTGCGGATCGTCACGCCAGGCGCCTCTCCCAGAGCGCCCGTCTGCTGCAATCCGAGCTGAGTGAAGACGCCGTGATGGATGCCCTCACGGCGATGCTGAGGGCCAATCAACCCACCACACCGATCTATTTGCGCCCGTTCGTTTACACCAGCGATCTGGGAATCGCACCACGGCTGCACAACATCGAGACCGATTTTCTGATCTACGGCCTGGAACTCGGGGATTATCTGTCTCCGGAGGGTGTGAGCTGTCGCATCAGCAGCTGGACCCGTCAGGAGGATCGTTCCCTGCCGCTTCGCGGCAAGATCAGCGGTGCCTACATCACCAGCTCTCTTGCCAAGACCGAGGCGGTGTCAAGCGGCTTTGACGAAGCGCTGCTGATGAACACCCGTGGCAAGGTCAGCGAAGCCAGCGGGATGAACCTGTTCATCGTCAGGGACGGCCAGCTGATCACACCGGGCGTCGATCAGGACATTCTTGAGGGAATCACGCGAGCCAGCGTGATCGAGCTTGCCAAGGCCATGGGCATCGAGGTGGTTGAACGGCCCGTCGACAAGACGGAGCTGTTCATCGCTGATGAAGTCTTCCTGACCGGGACAGCGGCCAAGATCAGTCCGATCCGCCAGCTGGAGTCAACCGTGCTCTCCGATCGGCGGCCGCTGATGGAAGCGCTGCGCACCAAACTGGTGGCCATCACCGAGGGCCGGGATCAGGAGTACGCCCACTGGGTCACGCGCATCGATCTGAAGAGCTGAGCTGTGAACGCCGCGGTTCCTAGGATGGCGGCATCGGTTCAGCGGTGATGCAGGCAGTCCAGACACAACCCATCACCGAAACCTCCCGCTTCCTGCGCCGACTTCACGATCCCAGTCGTCCGGTTCTGGTCTTTGACGGTGCCACAGGCACCTCTCTCCAGCAGATGGAGCTGTCCGCCGCCGATTTCGGCGGTGAGGTGCTTGAGGGCTGCAACGAGAATCTCGTGGTCACACGCCCAGATGCTGTCCAGGCGGTTCATCGTCAGTTCCTGGAGGCGGGGTGCGATGTCATCGAGACGGACACGTTCGGCGCCGCATCGGTGGTGCTGGCTGAATACGGACTGGAGGATCAGGCCTTTGAGCTCAACAAACGAGCCGCGGAACTGGCCCGCCAGATGGCGGATGAATACAGCACACCCGACAAGCCACGTTTCGTCGCCGGCTCGATGGGCCCCACCACCAAGCTCCCCACCCTGGGGCACATCGGCTTCGACACCCTGCGCGCATCGTTCAGGGATCAGGCGGCTGGTCTGATCGCCGGGAATGTCGACCTGTTCATCATCGAGACCTGTCAGGACGTTCTGCAGATCAAAGCTGCTCTCCAGGGTGTTGAGGATGCCTTCGAAGCCGGCGGTGAACGTCGCCCTCTGATGGTTTCGGTCACGATGGAAACCACGGGCACCATGTTGGTCGGGTCGGATATCGCCGCCGTTGTCTCGATCCTGGAACCGTTCCCGATCGACGTGCTCGGACTCAACTGTGCGACCGGTCCGGAACAGATGAAGGAGCACATCAGATATCTGGCCGAATATTCACCGTTCGTGGTGAGCTGCATTCCCAACGCTGGCTTACCTGAAAACATCGGTGGAGTCGCCCATTACCGGCTCACCCCGGTCGAGCTGAAGATGCAGCTGATGCATTTCGTCGAGGATCTCGGCGTGCAGGTCATCGGCGGTTGCTGCGGCACCACTCCGGCGCACATCAAGGCCCTGTCGGAGATCTCGGATGAACTTCAACCAGCGGCCCGGGATGTGCGCAAGCACCATCTCGAACGTCAGCAGTTCAGCTATGAACCTGCAGCGTCATCCATTTATGGAGCAACGCCCTATTTCCAGGACAATTCCTTTCTCATCATCGGCGAGCGTCTGAATGCAAGCGGATCAAGAAAGGTCCGGGAATTGCTCAATGAAGAGGACTGGGATGGTCTGGTGGCGCTGGCACGTGGTCAAGTGAAGGAGAACGCCCACGTTCTCGATGTCAATGTTGATTATGTGGGACGTGACGGTGAGAAGGACATGCATGAGCTGGTGACACGCGTGGTCACCAATGTCAATCTTCCGCTGATGCTTGATTCAACGGAATGGCAGAAGATGGAAGCAGGCCTGAAGGTGGCCGGTGGAAAATGCATTCTCAATTCCACCAATTATGAGGATGGAGATGAGCGCTTTTTCAAGGTTCTGCGTCTTGCACGGCGCTATGGCGCAGGTGTGGTGATCGGCACCATCGACGAGGAAGGAATGGCGAGAACTGCCGACAAGAAAGTCGCGATCGCCAAACGTGCCTACCGCGATGCGGTTGAATTCGGGATTCCCGCCAGGGAGATTTTCTACGATCCGCTCGCGCTGCCGATCTCCACG